>Ga0310344_10000299_pt1 | contig 40342 bp, 33 predicted proteins | sample HC15DNA20200_MG_FD_203801 | JGI IMG/M metagenome (GOLD analysis project Ga0310344, IMG submission 203801) | Marine microbial communities from station ALOHA, North Pacific Subtropical Gyre - HC15-DNA-20-200_MG | ecosystem: Environmental > Aquatic > Marine > Oceanic | place: Pacific Ocean: North...
CTCGCCTTCGACAAATCCACAGCGTAGAGTTGATTCCCCCTGTAGCCACTCATCAAGTAAACAACACCGTCTGACGCGACAGGAGTTGGAATGGCATTAAGCGTCACGCCATCACCCTGCCACACGATTTGTCCGGTCTCCAAATCGTAGCTCCGCACACGATCGGTTGCGCTCGTAACCACCTGGGCCCGTCCAGCATGCTCTACAACAAGTGGCGTCGACCATGACGTAATCTCCTCTCGAGCTGTCCGCCAATGCTCTACACCTGTTTTCTTGTCGAGCGCCGTAATAAACGACTCTTCCTGATGGTCCCACAACAAAATAATGGAATCGCCATACAGGGTCGGCGACGCCCCCTCACCAAACCCCATTCGTATTTTCATGTCACCGAAATCACGATCCCACAGCAGTCGACCCTCCATGTCGTAACAGTACAGACCACGGGAGCCAAAAAACGCACACACGACTTCTCCATCAGTTACAGCAGACGCCGACGCCCAACTTCCCGTCTGATGACGACCTTCATGCGGTTGCTCGGTTGCAGCCGTACGCTCCCACACAACGGACCCATCCCGCCGGTCGATCGCCATTACCACGAACCGTAGGGAGTCACTGGATCCGACCGCGCCCATTATTCGATTTCTAAGGCGCGAAAAAATCCCTGGACCACCACGATCCCCCTCACCATCGGGGATGGCTGTTAGAACAAAAACGTGATCTCCCCAAACAACCGGCGACGCAGAACCATGACCTGGAATTGCAACCTTCCATCGCACCTGCTCCGTTTCGCTCCATTCGACCGGAGGATTGGCCGCCGGCGCTACACCAGTGGCAAGTGGTCCACGCCACTGCGGCCAACCAGCTTCAGACGTTGGCGGCACCAGCTCCTGGCCGAACAATTGAGTCGCAAGAACAAACACCGCAAGAAACCCCAAGCCAACACGTCGCATCATGTGCTCCTTAATCTATCGCAATCTCACCATCATAAAACCGAGCTACGCGCGGTGCGCTAAAATACCAGCACTATGTTGATAAACTTCCAGACCTCAATCACTGTAATCTTTGCCTCTCTATCAATTCTTGGCCTCGCTGCCGCGGCCGCCAGTGGACAAGGAAGCGTGCCTGCACCACCAGACGTCGCTGCCCCACCTGCCGACGCGGAAACAACGTCATCTGGCCTTGCATCAAAAGTAATCCAATCAGGCACGGTGACGCAACACCCCGGGCCAACGTCAACCGTAACGGTGCACTACACAGGATGGCTCACGAATGGTGAAATGTTCGACAGTTCTGTTACGCGTGGTCAACCGGCGTCTTTCCCGCTTGACCGTGTAATTCCTGGCTGGACAGAAGGAGTCCAATTGATGGTGCCCGGCGAAAAACGACGATTTTGGATTCCAGAAGACCTTGCCTACGGCGGCCGAGCAGGTTATCCCGCAGGAATGCTCGTCTTCGATGTGGAGCTGATCTCGATCCAATAGTGTGCTGTACCGGGGCCTCTCCCAGCTTGCACTGGTGGCCCCGGTCACCTCACTGCTGCCTTGTCAGCGTCAAACCTTCCCAGGTTAAGTCGTTAAACTGGTCAGTCGAAAACGGCACGACCACAGGTTCCACTACAGAATACTTGTCATCATCGCCGTCGTAGTCCCGCACAATCAAGTGGGCAGCTTGCTCAACGATTCCGTAATGCCCCTCACCTTCTTCTCCATCAGCATCCTCAAACTCAAACGTGCCATCTTCCTTGAAAGTAATCTTCGGAGAACCGCCTTCCGCTTCAAAATCTTGGTCCCCTCGCAGACGTCCGCCAGTCGAACCCAGGTATTCAAGTTCAACCTCGATCGGCGAATTTCGACTTAACTGCCGAATATTTGCTCCAGTCCGTATCGGTTGGTAACCGTCGATAACAAACGTAAAGGTGTATCGTCCCGAATCTAATCGCAGAAAAAACTCGCCGTCGTCATCTGTCGTTTCAACAATAGGCTCTCGGCCGCCATCCTCTCGTTCAATCGTAACCGCGACACCAGGCAGCGCATTTTCCCATTCATCCGTCACTTTTCCTGAAACCTGCGCAAATGCCTCTGTGGCAACAAAGATCGCCAAAAACACGACTACCACACCGACGAAAGTTGTGTTTGTCCGCATTTTCTTGTTCCTCCAAATCTCTCGCTGTCTAGTCGGTCAGCCTACACAGCGACGAGAAAACTCACAAGCTCTTATTGAACGGTGCAGGAATCGCTATGATTACCACTTGGTAATGATATTCATGGCCTTAAAATGCAATGCAGCCATAAGGAGGAACAGGTGCAAGTAAGAAAACTCGTAACTGCTGTAATAGTTGCCACTGGTATCGCAATGTCAATCGTCTCTGCCCAAGAAGTGTCGCAAGAAGACTATGACTCGGCCATCGATGAATTACGGTTCATCCTCACTGATACGGCCATGCATATCGACGCAAGCTACTTTGGAGACCTCGGAGAAGACTCCGACAAACTATACGACCAGTTCACCACACTTGACACTTTCTGGAAAGCACAAGACCAGGCAAAGGCGCTAGAAATTACTAAAGCCGCATTTGAGGCGATTTCCGGTATTTCTCGTGCCTCCGGCGCACAAGATGGCCCAGCTGCAACGGCTGCGCTGACTGAACTCAGAGCACGCTTTGATAACATTCGTGATCCGGAATGCCTAGCTAAACCCGTCGGAACCAGCTGCTAACGCCAGCTATTCGCAAAAGATTCGACCAACCCAAAGAAGAGACACGCAACGGACATTCAGGATACCGGCAAGGAAAACTGTTTTGTACAAAAAAGAGCCGGCCCAACTCATGGTGGGACCGGCTCTTTTGAAAACTAACGAATAAAACCTAGTCTAGTTTGAAGAAGGCCACAGCACACCCTGACTATTTTCACCCTCAGCACCAGCCGGCACCGGACCGTAGCCCTTGAAGACGAACTTCTGTATCCGGGAGCCCTCGTAGGTCTCGGTTGTGTAGATGTTGCCGTCCGAGTCGACCCCGATACTGTGCACGGCGAAGAACATGCCCGGCTGCCGTCCACCGTCACCAAAAGCCGTGAGCACTTCCATGGTCTCACGCTCAATGATGTAGACCTTCATATTCTGGCCATCGGCCAGGTAAATGAAACGCTGCTCTGGATCGTGCGAAAAGTCGATGTCCCAGGTCGATCCCTGTGACAACGTATGCGTCGCAACCAATACTTCTTCCACAAATGTGCCGTCCTTCTGGAACACCTGGATGCGGTCCTCGGCGCGGTCGGTGACATAAACGAGACCATCATGTGAGATATCTACGGAATGGACGGGGCCTCGGAACTGCTGTGCCGGTTCGTTGCCTTCACGATACGGACCACCAAAATCATAATCATCGTCTGGCACGTTCCCGTAAGCACCCCAGTGGCGCTTCAGCTCGCCAGTATCTGCATCGACCACAGCAATCCGCTTATTGAAGTATCCATCGGCGAAATAGATTTCGTTAGCTTCCGCGTCAATGCCAATTTCTGCAACCCGACCGTAGCTATCCTGAGAGTTGCTGTCACGCTCAAAAATACGCCGTCCGTCTCGTTCGCCAACCTGTCGAGCACCATGTGTGCCAGCAGACAACAAGAATTCACCACTACGCGAGAACTTCAACACGTGCGAGTCGCCTTGGCCGTTTCCACCAATCCACACGTTATCCATGTGGTCGACGAGAATGCCGTGATTCGACTCTGGCCAGACATAGTCACCTGTCTCGGTACCAGGTCCACCCCAGCTATCAACCAAATTACCCTCTTGGTCGAAAACCATAACCGGAGGACCAGGTGCGCAACATTCGCTCAAGGGCGGATCCTGCACCAGACCAATCTCGGTCGTCGCAACGAAGTTGTCCGGTGTATTGCGGTGCACAATCCAGATGTTGTCTCGAGCATCAACATCAACACCGATGGTTGGACCCATTAACCAATGGTTCGGCAGATTGTTCGGCCAGGTCGGATCGACCTCGAACATCGGCACCATGCCGGGACCGGCCTCGGCTGAGTACATCGCGCCGCCACTCGCGTCGCCGCCACCCTCAGCAACTGGCTCCTCCGCCATACCACCACCACATGCGACCACCAAGCCGCCAACAAGCGCAAACGCCAGGAGAAATGCATACTTCCGGTTCATCGCGTGCCTCCCTAAACTTTAGACAAGGAACCCAAACTTGGGCCCCGATAAAATCCTACCCACAAATAACGGAGCTCGTCCGACTTTGCCGGGCGCACCAGTATACTTGGAATCTATCGTCGACTTGCAACCAACAAGTCAGAGACGTGCTTTGGGCGTTTGAGCTATATTCCAGACTGTGCTGGTTCGCATGACTCAGAGAGGGGTCGAAATCGGGTGCAATACATCCGCAGCAAACTCGTAATTCTCGCACTAATGGTCGGCCTACTCGTCGTCTTCCCGACCGACCCGACGGCCCACGACATTCCTGGTGACGTAAGTGTCCACGCGTTCGTTAAACCGGAAGGGGAACGTCTCCGGGTACTCGTACGCCTCCCGCTCGAAGCCATGTTGGACGTTAATTTCCCATTAAACGGGCCGGGTTATCTGGACATCGAAGGCGCGCGACCGCTCCTTCCAGATGCCGCGATGCTTTGGCTAGGCCAAGAGATTGAACTCTACGAAGAAGACGTGAGGCTCGCGGAACCGACACTGACAGATCTTCGGCTTTCTCTCCCGTCGGACCGCTCGTTTGAATCCTACGATGAAGCTTTAGCCCACCTCACATCTGGCGAGCGACTCTCCACCGAAACACAAATTATCTGGCGTCAGGCAATGCTGGACGTCCTACTCGACTACGAAATTTCTTCCGACACAGCGAGTTTCTCTATTCGACCTGGTGTCGAACGTCTTGGATTGCGCGTCGTGTCGGTTATCAGGTTTCTGACACCATCTGGGGCGGAACGCGCGTTCGAACTGCGCGGAGATCCAGGAGTCGTTACATTAGACCCTCGCTGGCACCAAGCGGCATGGCGTTTTGTTGTCTCAGGTTTCGACCATATTCTCGATGGGGTTGATCACCTCCTGTTTCTACTCTGCCTCGTTGTTCCTTTTCGACGGTTTCGCGCGCTTGTGCCAATAGTGACCGGCTTCACAGTTGCTCACTCTGTCACGCTGATCGCATCGGCCTATGACTTGGCACCAGATACGCTCTGGTTTCCGCCATTGGTAGAAACGCTAATCGCGCTATCCATCGTCTACATGGCATTTGAAAACATTGTGGCTGCGAGTTCGGAAGACAGTACGCGTATCAGGCGTCGCTGGGTTATGGCCTTCAGTTTTGGCTTGGTTCACGGCTTCGGTTTTGCATTTGCGTTACGTGAGACCCTTCAATTCGCCGGCTCTCACCTACTCACCTCCCTACTATCATTCAACATTGGAGTTGAACTTGGGCAGTTGCTTGTCATCGCAGTATGTGTGCCAGTTTTAGAACTTCTGTTCCGGTACGGAGTAACGGAACGCATCGGCACTATTCTTATTTCCGCATTAGTTGCCCATACAAGTCTCCATTGGATGGTTGAACGTTACGGCATGCTTGTCCAGTACGACATCACATGGAGTGCGATCAGTAGCGCACTGCTATTCGGTATCATGCCCTGGTTAATCTTTACGATTCTCGCAGGAACGATTGCCTGGTTTACGTTCGGTAGTAGCCGGAGGCCGCGCACACCTGAAAGCGCTGCCGCAAAATAACGACACTTGGCGTTAGGATGATCGTGTCAGCGCACATCGATGCGTACCTTCCTAAAATGTCGCGCGGCTATATAAAAATTAAAGTCCTAGCTACGAGCAGTACTAGTGGACGTATTGCTTACGACGGAGTGTGCCCCGTCGTATCCAACGATACTGTCTCATCCTAGATACGGTATGATCCTGCATGCTGCGGACGAAGCCGGACACCCGCGGGAGCTCGGCCGGCGTCGTCGAAACGCAACTCCTGGACCTGTCCCAACCGCTCGCACTCGACTGCGGATGCCGACTACCATCCGTTCGTATCGCCTACGAAACCTACGGCAGGTTGTCGCCTGCGGGTGACAATGTAATTCTCGTCTGTCATGCGCTAAGTGGTGACGCCCACGCGGCCGGGTATACCCGCGCGCCCACCTCCGAAAGCACGCGAGACGGCTTCCGGGCTGAGGAGCGAGACGGCTCCAAGGGAAGTGGGCTCGGCTGGTGGGACGGCATGATCGGTCCTGGCAAGGCGTTCGATACGGACCGGTTCTTCGTCGTCAGCTCGAATCTACTGGGGGGCTGCAGGGGCACGACAGGTCCTTCGTCAACAAATCCTGAGACCGGCCGACCCTATGGTTCAGACTTCCCAGTCATCACAGTAGCCGACATGGTCCGCGCCCAGCGAGCGTGGCTGTCAGAGCTCGGTATCAGGCGCCTCGCGGCGGTGGCCGGCGGATCGTTAGGCGGTATGCTAGCGCTCGAATGGGCCGTGCTTTACCCCGACGACGTCGACGCGATCATCCCGATTGCATCGACCCATGCGCTCCAGGCGCAAGGACTCGCGTGGAACGCCATCGCGAGGAATGCCATCACCGCAGACCCGGACTGGCAAGGCGGTCACTACTATGACACCGACCGCGCACCGACCGCAGGTATGGGCGTGGCCCGCATGCTTGGCCACATCACCTACTTGTCCGCCAGCGCACTCCAGGCCAAGTTCGGACGCCGTTTGCAAGCTTCGGCAAATATCCAGTACCAGCTCACCCAGCCGGAGTTTGAGATGGAAAGCTATCTGCATCACCAAGCCGCCAACTTCGTGCGGCGGTTTGACGCCAATACCTATCTCTACACGTCGCGAGCCCTCTCCTACTTCGACCTTGCCCGTCAGTACGGTGGAGGCCAACTCGAACGTGCACTCCAAAATGTGAGTGCGCGAACCCTGCTCATCGCGTTCAGTTCAGACTGGCTCTACCCCGTAACAGGGTCAGAGGAATTGGCAATCGCGTTACGAGCCGCTGGTAAGGAAGTAAAGCTGCACGTCATTGACGCCCCCTACGGACACGATTGCTTTCTTTTGGAAGAGCCACAACAGACCCCGACGATCCAAAGATTTCTTGAGCGCTAGGAGGCCACTTCATGGAAGAAGAATCTCGACGGTTAGGGTTCGAGACCCGGCAGGTCCACGCCGGTCAGCGCCCGGACCCCAACACCGGCGCCCGCGCCGTTCCGATCTACCAAACGACGAGCTTCGTGTTCGAGGATTCGGAATCGGCCGCGGCGTACTTCAACCTGCAAGAATACGGGAACACCTACTCCCGCATCATGAATCCGACGGTCGCGGCGTTCGAGGAGCGCGTGGCTAACCTAGAAGGCGGCTGCGGCGCGGTTGCCTTCGCCAGCGGCATAGCGGCGCAGGCGGCGGCACTCTTCACTCTGTTGTCGCCCGGGGATCATGTCGTCTCATCGTCAGCGCTCTATGGTGGTTCGGTTAATCAACTCAAGCACTACTTGAGAAAGATGTCGGTGGAGCTCACTTGGGTCGACCCGGACGACACTAATGCTTGGCAGGCGGCGGTCCGCGAGAACACAAAGGCGTTTTTTGCCGAGACCATCGGGAATCCGGGCGGTAACGTTCTCGACATCGAGAAAGTAGCGGCGATCGCCCACAAGCACCAGCTACCGCTCCTAGTCGACAACACGTTCGCGACACCGTTTCTGTGTCGCCCAATCCAATGGGGCGCCGATATCGTCCTTCACTCTGCAACCAAATTTATCGGCGGGCACGGAACCAGCATTGGCGGTGTCGTGGTCGAGTCGGGTAAGTTCAACTGGTCCAACGGGCGTTTTCCGGTGGTGGCCGATCCTTCACCGGCGTATCACGGATTGCAGTTTCATGAGACCTTCGGGACCTACGGCTATCTGATGAAGCTACGGTTCGAGACCTTGCGCGATCTCGGCGCGGCAATGACGCCGTTCAACGCGTTTCTGTTTCTGCAGGGACTCGAAACCCTGTCGTTGCGGATGGCTCGGCACGTTGAGAACGCCGCCGCAGTCGCTCGCTACCTTGAGTCAAACGAGCTGGCCTCAAACGTCACCTACCCCGGCCTACCGACGAGCCTCTACCACCCACTCGTTGAAAAGTATCTGCCAGGCGGTGCGGGCGCGGTCTTCTCATTCGACTGCCGCGGTGGCCGAGAAGCAGGAATGCACTTCATTGAGGGTGTCACTCTATGGTCCCATTTGGCCAACGTCGGCGATGCAAAGAGTCTCATCATTCATCCGGCGAGTACCACACACCGCCAACTCGATGACGACGAGCTGCGGGCGGCCGGGGTCGGCCCTGGTACCATCCGGCTCTCAGTCGGCCTCGAGGACATCGACGATCTTCTCTGGGACCTAGACCAGGGATTCCGGCAAGCTGCCGGAGCGGCTGGATCAAAGGAGGCGGCATGTTCGACCTAAGTCGCTATCAGGATCGCGAAACTATCCGGCATGTGCTCGACAGCGCAAAAACAATCGCTGTGGTGGGCCTGTCGACGAATGAGCTGCGAGCGAGCCATTTTGTCGGGTTCTACCTCAAACGTCACGGCTACCGCGTGATCCCGGTCAACCCACGCGAGAGGGAGGTCCTGGGACAGACGAGCTACAGAAACTTGTCCGACGTACCGCACCCAGTCGACATCGTCAATGTTTTTCGCGCGCCCGACGCACTCCCGGCGATTGCCGAGGAAGCAGTGACGATAGGCGCGAAAACCCTTTGGTGTCAGTTCACGGTGATCAACGAAAAAGGGGCGCGGATTGCCGAGGACGGCGGCCTCTCGGTAATCATGGACCTGTGCATCAAGGTTGAGCACGCCCGCTACCGTGGGCGGATGCACTGGCTCGGTTTTAACACCCAACGCGTAACATCGGTGCGGGGCGGTCTGCAATAATATGGAACTGAATTTTCATCGGCATCGTCGCCGGACCAATAACGAAGGAGCAACACATGCCTAGATTCGTCATCGAACGTGACATTCCGGAGATCGGCTCGGCCGAGCGCACCGCGTTGCGTGACGCGGCCGCCAAATCCAACGAAGTACTCGCCGCCATGAAGGCGGAAAAAAAGAACATCCAGTGGGAGCACTCCTACGTCACCGGCAACAAGACGTTCTGCATCTACCTCGCCGACGACGCTTCATTGATCACAGAACACTCTGAGCGCAGCGGCTTTCCCGCATCGATCGTGACGCCAGTACGGAAAATGATCGATCCGGTCACGGCCGAAGCCGAAAGTTAGCGATAGCGACGGTTCTACCGGCACCCCACACGCTGCGCTGTAGCAATTAAACACATCAGCTACGGGTGTGATCACTCCTAATGTCTTGGCTACAATGGGCAGCTGTCCCCGGTGTACTCGCCGCGAACCCAGCCTGCCAACATCTGCCACTCTGGGTCGTCCCGACTTTGCCAACGTCGCGGACCATTATGCGTATAAGCACCACCGCCATCGGGGTGAAGCGGTTTCAACAAAAATCGACTCTGCTCGGCATTCCCCGGCGTAATGACTCTCGAGATTAGCCGGTAGGCGCGCTCAGCCTCTTCGTCACTCCACTCATCCCCGCGTCCAGGCGCCGGTGCAAAGCCGATCATCCCACTCGAGTGGCAGTTGCTACACCGAAGCTGACCTTCACGGGGATTCGCAAAAACCGTCTGAACACAGGAACGAAAAAACGCAAAGTCAATTTCTGGTTCTGGGTCCGGAATAAATTGGTCTCTCGGTAATCGCTGTATCCATTGCAGAAACGCACCGTACTCGGGGTCATCTGTTGACTGCCAGAAGGTTCCCCCAGTGTGGGGAAGCCCACCTGCATCTGTTGAAAGCGGCTTCAGCAACAATCGGCTGCTCTCCGGATTCTCCGTGTTCACCAATTGACCTACGACATCTAGATTCCGCCTCGATTGGTCGGTGGTCCAACCATTCTCTGATTCAGGCGTTTCCAAACTGAATCGAACACTCGTCTGCCACGTGTGACACATAACACACGCCGCATAAGATTGTTCGCCGCGACTCGTGGTACCACCACGGTCCTTCATAAAAACACTTTCCACCGTATCCCGATACGTTTCCACATCAGAGTCAGTCGGAAATGCACTCGCCTGCGCCGCCACGGAGGTCGGCACCATCAGACACAGTGCCAGTGCCACTCCACACGCCTTCAGAATAGTTGGCACCCACACCCGCCGTAACGACTGATCTTGTTTCGTAACCATCACCATTACTCCTCGGAGCGCATGTTCGTTCCATTAGGATTTACCCGGTCTGGCGGCAAAATCACGGTACTAATACGCGCAGGTCTCGCGCCAGTCTTGATCTTCGCTACGATTTCGAGCGACTGCAGATCCACGGCCAATGTGTGGTCTGCGCCAGACACCGCCACATACATGTAGCGACTATCCGGTGTCGAGGTTATCCAATTGGCGCTTGGACCAACCTTGACACTTCCAATGTACTCAAAGTCGGGCAGAGACCAACCATATATACGGCTGTCGAGTCGGCTGGACGCCCACACGGCCGATCGATCAGGCAGCACTTCGAGTCCATGCATGTCCCCGGATTGAATCCCGTCGGCATTTTTTTCCCACAACGGAAGTTCTGGCGGCCACAGCATGTCAACGATTTCCCGCTTGTCCCAGTCGATGACCCAGACCGCGTTAATACCAGTGGCCTGAGCATAAATACGCTTGGTACTTCCATCGTCACCGGCCTCAAAGGCCATGGGTCGCACCTCGTGATGGGTCCTACCGTACTGTTCATAGCCCGTTAGCTCCATCCCCCAACTCACCGTATCCGTAATTGGATCGATTACCTGGAGCGTTGGTATTCCTGGTCCCACCTCACCTCGAAGACCAGCCACAACAAATTTTTCATCCGGAGTCATAAAGACATTGTGAACGGGATCGTGCACTTCAATACTTTTGATTAACTTATGCGTATCAATGTCAATGACATCGACCAATGCTGGAAGTCCCGCATCCGGATCGACTTCAACGCCTGGACCCGGCGTAGCAGACCGACGGGAAATCCCCGCATAAATCTTCCGATGCTTCTTGTTCACCGCAACTTTATTTGGCCGCTGCGATAGCTGGATTTGCTCAACGAGCTTGAGTGTCTTCGTATCGAATACGTCAACGGTATGCTCGCGCTCATTCGCGCAGTAGTAATACAAACCATCCGGGCCGGACGTGACGTTATGAGGATTCGGACAACCCCTAATGAGACCCGTAACCTTGTTAGTGGCTGGATCGATTACATGCTGAATAGTTCCGGCATTGTTGCTCTGCAATATCCGTACGGCGACACCGTCGTAAGAATCGAGCTTAGGCACACCTTGTGCGAAAGCCGAGCCAACTAGCAAAAGGCTACCAACAACTGCCGACAGCGAACGGTGCATGGGTGAAAACCTCATTTAGACCTCCGTGTCATCATTATGGACAAGAGCGTTACGTTGCACGATGCCCACATATCGTTCCGAACAATCACATTATATAGGGCGGGCGTCATCCGGGAAGGCCTTTAATCTGACGACTGTCGTTATGGCCCAGTACGTTCGTCCCACAGCCCGTATCTCTCCACAACAGTAAGGCACAAGTTTTCGTTCAGAAACCTTCGGCCCACTCTCATCGCACCGGAACTCGTGTCCACTTCTGCCGTGAACGAGTGCTTTTGACCACGGATTCAATAAACAACATGCCACGAAGCCCGTCATCTACCGTCGGATAATCGAGTGTCAAAATGTCCGGGGCTGTCTCCTGAATACGAGCACAAATAGCATCGCAAACATTGTGATAAATGTTGGCAAAAGACTCTATGAATCCCTCCGGATGTCCCGGCGGTAGCCTCGTAGCCCGTGCGGCAGCCGGACTCGCCGCTGCCACATAATCACTACCGCGGCTCCATGTTTCTTCTGGACCATCGAGGGAAGTCACCTGCAAGTGATCAGGTCGCTCCTGGCTCCAACGAACTCCTCGTTGGTCACCGTACACACGGACCGTCAGGCCATTCTCTTCACCAACCGACACTTGACTCGTTAATAAAACACCACGAGCCCCCTCTTCAAAGCGCATTAGAACACTTCCATCGTCATCGAGGACCCGACCAGTAACAAACGTTGTCAAATCGGCTGAAACCTCTGTAATCCGCTGACCAAGCATGTACTCCAACAAATGCGCCCCGTGGGAACCAATATCGCCAATACAACCAGCTAACCCACTCTGAGACGGATCGGTACGCCAGACAGCCTGCTTCATCCCTTCAGCCTCCAAAGGCGTCGCTAACCACCCTTGTGGATATTCCAGTACGACTTTCCGTACATCCCCAAGGTATCCATTACGCACGAGGTCACGCGCAAGTTTCACCATCGGATAGCCTGTGTAGTTGTACGTCACAACAAAAATATTGCCAGATTTATCGACCTCACGTTTTAGTGCCCTCGCCTCCTTCACAGCGTGAGTCATCGGCTTGTCACACACAACATGAAATCCAGCCCTCAGTAACCTTCGTGCCATCGGGAAGTGCAAATGGTTCGGTGTCGCAACAGTTACGAAGTCGACGCGTTCCCCCTGTGGCAGTGTCAACTCGTGCTCGACCATCGCGTCCAACGATGCATAGACACGTGCTGGATCGAGCAGCAAGCGGCGCCCCTTCTCCGCCGCCTTTGTTTTGTCTGCAGAGAACGCGCCAGCCACCAGTTCAACACCACCATCTAGCAGTGCCGCTCGTCGATGCACATCTCCGATAAAAGCTCCCGGGCCGCCCCCGACGATTCCCATCTTTAACCTACGACGCAACATTGCCACCATTACCTATTTCTTAAAAGCAGCGTCGAACGCCAATCCGGAAGGAGGAAAGTCGACTTGCTTCACAAATTCACAGGACTCTTGGGCTCCATGTTCTCGATCCATTCCCGAATCCTCCCACTCAACCGACAACGGACCTTTGTAGTTAATTCGATTGAGGGCCCTCATAATCGCTTCAAAATCAACATCGCCTCGACCAACTGAACGAAAATCCCATCCACGACCACTAGCGCCGAAATTTAAATGGGATGCGAGTATCCCACTACGACCGTCCAACGTTACGGCAACATCCTTCATATGCACGTGGAACACACGGTCAGAGAATTCGTTAAGAAAATGAACTGGATCAATTCCCTGCCACTGCAAATGACTCGGATCAAAATTAAAACCAAACACGTCTCGGTGTCCGACCGCATCAAGCGTCCTCGCCGCGGTTACAGAATCGAACGCAATCTCCGTCGGATGCACTTCAAGAGCGAACCGAACGCCATTCTCTTCAAAAACATCCAGGATGGGATTCCACAAGTCAGCAAATCTCTGAAACCCAGCCTCCACCATCTGTTCATCAACCGGTGGAAACGAATAGAGCAAATGCCAAATCGGGGAACCTGTAAAACCACAGACCACAGGCACATCCATGTTTCTAGCCGCGCGAGCTGAATTTTTCATCGCCTCAATGGCCCAAGACCGCTTTGCCTCGCTGTTCCCTCTAAGTTCGTCTGGAACGAAAGCATCAGAACGTTCGTCATTCTGGTCACAAACCATCTGCCCAGCCAAATGACATGAAATTGCCCAGCACCCAAGACCCTCCGACGCCAACAATTCTCGTCGCTCGGCACAGTAAGCCAAGTCCTCGGCTCCGCGCGCAACGTCGAAATGATCGCCCCAACACGCCAACTCAAGACCGTCGTAACCAAAGTCTCTCGCCTTTGGCACCAACTCTGCCAAAGAGAGGTCAGCCCACTGACCAGTGAATAACGTCACCTTCCGCGACATGACTCAACCCATCCTTCCCGCGCGACCATCTGGCATCCAGAAACGGTCAACCCGTACACTAACCAACATCAGAACATTATGCTTGGAAACCGAGCTATAGTGTCGGGGGTGTGGACGATGACAGCCGTGGAGTAATGACGCCTAGTGGAAATCAATCGGCAGTGGCGACTCTCGAACAGACCGAAAGGCATGGTCACGTGCGATCATTTCTCCTATCACGAGCAGCCTTACTCCTCGCCCGGAGAAGGTGAATTCGTTGTTCGCACGCTCTATCTCTCCGTAGACCCTGCCATGCGTGGCTGGATCACCGAGGACCCTGGCTACTTCCCGCCCGTCCCTCTTGACTCTGTCATGGCAGCACCCGCGCTTGGCCAAATAGTCGAGTCTCGCCATCACGACTTCAACGTCGGCGACATCGTCTCAGGCATGTTCGGCTGGCAGGACTACTGTGTCGGCAACGGACGAGGCTCAAAGTCCGCGCACAAGTTCACACCAATCCATCCGTTACCCCGTTACTTAGGAGTACTCGGCGGAACAGGCTTGACCGCTTATTTTGGACTTCTCGACGTCGGACGTTTAAAGACGGGCGAGACCGTCGTCGTCTCCGGAGCAGCGGGCGCAACTGGGTCAGTTGCTGCACAAATTGCAAAAATTCGACAATGCCACACAATTGGTATCGCCGGCGGACCAGACAAATGCACATGGCTCCGAGACGAGCTCGGCCTCGACGGCACCATCGATTACAAGTCTGAACATGTCGACAGGCGACTTACGGAACTGTGTCCGAACGGTATTAACGTGTTCTTTGACAATGTGGGAGGAGACCTCCTAGAGGTTGTGCTCGACCATATGTCTACCTGGGGACGCATCGTGTGTTGTGGCATGATTTCCGGTTACAACGCAGATCGCCCGCAGCCTGGACCAGAAAACCTGTTTCGACTAATCACGCGGCGCGTTCGCATGGAGGGATTTCTCGTTCCGGATTACGCGCCAAGATTCAAGGAAGCCCGACGAGAACTCTCCGCATGGCTAGCAACCGGCGCACTCAAGTCACGCGAGGATATCCGGGTCGGATTTGAAACGGTGCCCACAACATTTTGCGACCTTTTTACGGGCGCAAATATTGGCAAACTCATGGTCAAGGTCGCCGACCCCAACCCCAAGCATTGACGGTCTTCGGTCGCGTCTGGCAACGCACCGATTTTGAGTAAATTTTGTGTACCAAAAATCTTTAAACAAAAAGCCTATGCCGTACAATACGCACAGGCTCGTGACCCCATGAACATTACGCGACGAGAGTGGCATGCACTTACGTTTGGCGCCTTACTGACAGCGACCAACAGGGTCCTCTTTGGTCAGAGTGAATCAAGGTTTGGCGGTGTCTTAATCGGCATGCAGAGCTACAGCTTTAGGGATATGACCCTTGCTGAAGGAATCGCTGCAATGCAAACACTTGGCGTTACAAGCTGCGAATTGTGGGAAGGACACGTAGAACCGCGCGAACTCTATGCTCCCGAGCATAGGGAAACCCTCCGACGGTGGCGCACAACTGTCTCGCTGGACCACTACCGGGAAATCCGCGACAAATTCGACACAGCAGGCATCACACTCAGTGCCTACAATCAAAGTTTCAAAGATCATTTTTCTGATGCAGAAATTGAACGCGGCTTTGAGATGACCCGAGCACTTGGGGCGCCAGCCATCACGTCCTCATCCAACATCAACACAGTTACGCGTATTGCGCGCGTGGCAGACCGTGTGGGAATGCCAGTCGCAATGCACAATCACTCACGGATCGACCCAAACGAATTCTCCAGTCCCGACGATTTTGACCATGCCATTCGACTAGGCGGTTCTGCACCCATAAGCGTCAATCTTGATATTGGCCACATGGTGGCGGCGAATCACGACCCACTGGCCTACCTCGAAAAGAACTACCCCCGCATCATTACGCTGCACCTCAAAGATCGAAAACGTAACCAAGGTCCCAATGTCCCCTGGGGTGAGGGCGACACCCCAATAAAAGAGACGCTGCTGCTACTGCGCGATAAGCAATGGAATATTCCCGCGAACATCGAATATGAGTACGCTGGCAAGGATACGTTTACCGAACTACAACGCTGTGTTAACTATTGCAAGGATGTCTTGAGTGCTTAACCTAACGAGGAGCGCCAAACTCGTGTCGATGCGAATAATGCAATTACCCCTATCGTTGGTACAAATACTTCTAATCGCTGCCCTCTGTACCATCACCGTTACCGATTTCAACTTTAGTACGGACACCACCGTTTGGGCTGCTGGCAATAATACGACTCAAGAGGCTTCTCCGTGGCGGCTGCTATTGGAAGGCAGCTCGATGGGCAGTTGGCGCGGGTACCAAAGCAACACCACACCAGAGGGATGGCAGGTCGTTGACGGCGTACTTGCACGGGTTGGCGCTGGTGGTGACATCATCACCGTCGACAAATTCACCAACTTCGAACTACTCTTCGAATGGAAGCTCGAAGAGGGTGGCAACAGCGGCATTTTCTTCGGTGTCACCGAGGAGGGCGCCGTCTCCTGGCACAGCGGACCCGAGTTTCAAGTTCTCCATAATGAGGGGCATCCAGACGGCAAGGCCCCCATCACGTCTGCAGGTAGCAATTTCGCGGTTCATCCACCGACTGCAGACGTCACGCGCCCGATCGGCCAATGGAACGAGGCTCGACTAATTGTTAATGATGGTCACGTCGAACATTGGATGAACGGTAAACATTTGTTGTCCTACGAACTGGGTAGCGCCGATTGGCACTCCCGTGTCACTGCCAGCAAGTTTGCAGACCTGCCACTCTACGGAAAGAGTCTCACCGGTCACATAGCTATTCAGGACCATGGAGACCCGGTCTGGTTCCGCAACATGAAAATCCGAGTCCTCAACTAGCGCCTCTACTAATCACGTGCCCTCTACGGCCAGGTTCAAGCTCTCAACCATGATGTTTCTCCAATACTTCATTTGGGGGGCCTGGTTTGTACCGCTTGGAACGTATTTAGGGGGAGCGTTGGAATTCAGCGGCGAAGAAATCGGTTTAGCGGTCGGCACAACCGCCGTTGCCGCTATGGTTTCCCCCTTTTTTGTCGGTATGGTCGCAGACCGTTTCTTTGCCACCGAACGCATCTTGGCAGCCTGTCACATCGCCGGTGGAGCCGTTCTCGCGATCGCCGCACTACAAACGTCATTCCTGACCTTCTACTTGGCACTCCTTGTCTATGCACTTTGCTACATGCCAACGCTCGCGTTGACGAATTCATTGTCGTTTCGTCAAATGTCCGACCCAGGACAAGAGTTCCCAGCGGTCCGCGTCCTCGGTACCATTGGTTGGATCGCAGCGGGTCTCCTTGTCGGGTTTCTTCGCCTCGAAGCCACCGCTGTTCCAATGCAAATCGCTGCTGCTGCGTCAATTGTGCTGGGCCTGTTCTGCTTCACCTTGCCGCACACGCCACCGTCACAGAATCGAACAACGTCCACGACTACGCTCCGTGATGTTCTAGGACTTGATGCACTGCAACTACTTAAAGAGCGGTCGTTTACGATTTTTGTGACAGGTTCATTTCTCGTGTGCGTCCCGTTGCAGTTTTACTATGCGTTTGCCAATCCGTTCCTCAACGAAATAGGAATGGAAAATGCTGCAGGGAAAATGACCCTCGGACAGATGTCCGAAATCGGATTTATGCTACTTATGCCTTGGTTACTAGCCCGGCTCGGCGTAAAGAAACTCCTGTTGATTGGAATGCTCGCCTGGGCTGTGCGGTACCTTTTGTTTGCCTACGGAGATGCTGGACCGGGCGTCTGGATGCTCTACGGTGGCATTCTGCTTCACGGAATCTGCTACGACTTCTTCTTTGTCACCGGTCAGATCTACGTTGATCGAAAGGCGCCAGATGACCTCAGGGCTGCGGCGCAAGGGTTCATCGCATTTGTCACCCTCGGCGTCGGCGGCTTCATAGGAACTTGGCTGTCAGGGCGTATCGTCGATTACTACGCAATAGCCGGCGGGACGGTCACTCATCAGTGGAACGAAATCTGGATGGTTCCAGCGGCTGGTGCTGGCCTGGTACTTATTCTCTTCGCTGTGTTCTTTGTACATCGAGAAACGCCATCCACAACCGGTTCGGACCCCTATACTGCCAACTAGTCCACATGTTCCGTCAAGCCAGCCACGCGGTCAGCGCATTTCCGACTAATGCATCGTGGTCCCGAAATTAAGCCAGGTCCCCTTGAGTCCAGTCTGTCCTACACCCGGTTGCGTCCAGTCACACACACCATTAGGAAAAATTTCCCGCAGCCTCTCGACCTCGACATCTGTGAACGGTGCAGCATAGTCACTAACATCAACCGCCTTCAGCTGACACTTAATGACGTTCGAAGCCAACGGCGCACCGGCTGCTTCGCGCGGCGAAGGCGAAGACGGATATAGTTCCTCGCAATGTCCCTCCCCGCGAACCTGTGTTTCTACAATCCGCTCCGCGTTTTCATCGCGCGACCAACAACTGTCAACTAGTGTCGCCGGCCTCGCGCGCACCACTCGCTCGATCAGCGTGCCATCCACTTCCTGCTGAGAAAGATTAGCTAACCATTGGTCCATCTCTATTAACGCCTGTTGCAACACGGGACTCTGACTACTGTACAAGCCATAGCGATCGTCTTCGACAAACATCACATGATTATCAGTGTGACCGTTTGCCCTCATAAGACGCTCGCGTACCGTAAATGAGTGATACCGCACGTGTATGTCCCCATTCTGGCGGTCATCACTGTACGCTCGATAATCGATAATGGGAGTCGTCGCGAGACCACCACCACCGTTCGTGAACCGACCGGTCTCATAGGCAATCCGTAGCGCGTCAGAGTCAGCTTTCGTTCTCTCCTGAGCGAAGTTGCCGTCTTCATCGTAACCGCCGACCCTTTGGTTTAGGTCGAGAAACTGTGCCGGCGTAATCGCCCCAGCATTTACCGCACCGAGCCCATACTGAACACCGACGTTATCAAGTGGGCGGCGAGCGTAGCCACTGTCTGGATCGGGACCGTAAACATTAATGTAGTGACTGTATACGTCGCAGCGCGCCCCACCTGGGTTGTCGGTCGGGTGGTAACGCTGCTCCTCGGGAAGCACGTCCGGACAGAATTCTGAAACGTTGATACGTCCCGCGTTTACCGACACATTCGACATCGTCTCCAGCTTCAAGAAACCGGCTACCGCACGCTGCTCCTCCGGCGAAAAATACGTCGCAGCCTCATCGCGGAAGTATCGTTCAAGCAATCGCGCATCTGTGATCATTGGAATGGTTCCAGAACCGACGTCAGGGAAACTACATCCAGGAATAATGCCGTCGAGCAAGCCGGGGTAGTTGTCCGCAATTTGATGGTTTTGATACGACCCGCCAGAACACCCCCAGCCTATGGTGTAGCGAGGTACCCCATAGGCTTCAATGAACCGTTCCTTCACCATCATCATGGTTTCAGCAGCGAGCAGATCATTGCAGTTGTTGCCATAAACATTGAGCGTCGCCGACGCGACCGCGTAACCGTGACGCAGCATGACTTCATCGGTTACGCCACCAGTGCTGTTCCCCTGTCGATACCAACCATTCACACAACCACCGCCAAAGGTGTAGATGAGCCTGTCATTCCACCCTGGCGAACGTGTCCACGGCGAGAGTACGGCATCACTAGCATCGGGCACGTGCAGCATCGCGATTTGATACACGGCACGATTAATCGTGCCTGTCTCGATACGGACAACATACGGCACGGTATTACCTGAAAGTGTGGTCACTGTTTCGACATTGGCGGGAACCTGCTCAAGATCCTGGAGCGGCTGGAACGTCTCGTCAGCAACCGAGCGGTAGTAGTAGTCCACCCGCCGTGCCACCGAACAATCCTGATCGAGACTGGCTCCGAGCGTCTCCCCGGACAACAGCTTGAAAGTGTCAGTTTCACAAACAAACGGCTCCTCATGCGGTCCGGAAAAAATCGGACCAGCAACCGGATGATTGACGAGCGTAAGCCCACGGTTGGCCGTATCGGTCTCAACCGAAACCATTACATCATTCAGGCCAAACTCGAGTTCCTCAACAAGGCCGACGAGCCGACCATTCTGAACCTGCCGAAATGCGGCAGTCACATCCTGACCGTTAACCGTCACACCAACCGCGGTAGAACCGCGTCCCCCGAGATCGATCTCCAGAAGTGCGTCCCCGCCGGACACCATGTCCGGTCGGCTCGAAAGCACACTAAGTTCAAGAGGTCTAACATCGTCGGCCGCATTACCTGCCAAACACGCAGATACGCCACCAGCAATTGCCCCCGCGAGCACAACGACCATAACGATTCGTCCCAACCGCATCATCTTTTCTCCTTGCTAAAAATCTATTGTTTAGCAATCCCCGATTGTCCTTGACGAAGAACATACTTCTGGATCTTGCCTGTCGCCGTTTTGGGCAGTTGGTCAACAAAATGGAATTGTTGAGGCACTTTAAAATGCGCCATCTTCTCACGCGCATAGGAGGTCAGTTCCTCACTACTGACGGACATTTCGTCGTTGAGTACGACAAACGCGTGAGGTGTTTCTCCCCACTTGTCATCAGCGACGCCTACCACGGCAACCTCACAAATAGATGGATGGTGCATCAGCACCCCTTCGACTTCTACAGATGAAATGTTTTCACCACCGCTAATGATGACGTCCTTAAACCGGTCACGGATCTCGAGGTAGCCATCAGGATGCACGACCGCCGCATCTCCACTATGAAACCAGCCACCGCGCATGGCCTCCGCTGTGGCCTCCGGGTCATCATAATATCCAGCCATCACCACATTGCCGCGAACCACGATTTCACCAAGCGTCGCCGCATCTTTTGGCACATCGTCTCCGTCTTCATTCACAACTCGAAGCTCACCGGAGGTGATCAGCTCAACACCCTGACGCGCCTTCACAATCGCCCGTTCATCAGACGCAAGGTGTTGATGTTCTGGACGAGGCTCACAAACCGTTATGAATGGTGCCGTCTCGGTTAACCCGTAAACGTGAATTAATTCCCAGCCAAGTTCTCCCTCAATACGTTGGATCGTCGCTGCTGCCGGCGGGGCGCCGGCTGTCATCACACGGACACCTGAACGAACATCGCCTCGCTGTTTAGGGGGGGTATTTGCCAGCAGGATCAATACCGTTGGCGCAGCACACAAATGAGTGACTGCTTCATCACGAATCAACTTAAAGGCATGCTCCTGGTCGACCGAGCGCAGACAAATGTGACGCCCTCCGACCGCCGTTACTAGCCAAGGAAACGTCCAGCCATTGGCATGAAACATTGGCAGCGTCCAGAGATACCTGGTGTCACAGGTCATCGGCCAATGAACGAGCGTCCCAACGACGTTCATATACGCATTCCGGTGAGTAATCATTACTCCCTTCGGACGGGACGTGGTACCACTTGTGTAGTTGATCGTGAGCAGGTCATGTTCCTCAATTGTCGGCGACTGAAATTGCCCGGACTCAACCTCTATCAATGACTCATACTGCAGCCAACCATCCCGCTTACCCTCAAGTGCCACAAAGTTCTCCACATGCGGACACTCGGAGCGAATACTGTCGACAGCATCTAGATAGTCGGCATGAACACAAACTGCTTTTGCGCCACTATGGTTGATGATGTAGGCAAACTCTGCTGCCGACAGTCGGTAATTAATCGGAACAAGAACTGCACCTATCTGGGGAACCGCGCAGAACGACTCGAGTTGCATATGGGTGTTCGGAGACAAATACGCAACACGATCGCCAGACCGAACACCAAGCTTTTGAAGCGCCGCCGACCATCGATCACACCGCAGAAAAAGTTCTTCGTAGGTAAACCGGGCACTCCCATCAACCACCGCTACTCGATCCCCATAGAGGCTACGGGCACGACGGTGGAACTCTAGTGGCGTTAGTGGAGTCTCCACGTGGAAACGGATGATACCATGCGTAATACAGTCCGTTTCTGGGCATGTAAAGGGCAGGTCTTGGCGGCCCGTGGTACAGCAATCAACTTAATGAGGAGTCGCTGGTGACATTTGTATCCGAACTTTCCCCTACCCCACTGTGGAAATATTTCGACCGAGTTCTCGCGATCCCGAGAGCCTCCAAGAATGAAGACCAGATGCGTCAATTTATTGTCAGCCTTGCAGACAAACTAGGGCTTCAATACAAGACCGACGACGCAGGCAATCTCGTGGTCTACAAGGCCGGCACAGACGGTCACCAAGAGGCACCAACAACCATCCTGCAATCTCACCTCGACATGGTGCAGGAAAAGAACGCCGATATCGATTTTGACTTTTCCACTGACGCCATCATTCCGGTCCGAGAGGGCGAATACCTTACCGCAAAAGGGACGACCCTCGGTTCAGATAACGGGATCGGCGTGGCCGCGATGCTGGCGGTGATGGCAACGACCCAAATGGCACACGGGCCGCTTGAGTTCCTGTTCACGATTGACGAGGAAACTGGATTAACAGGTGCCGCACAGCTCGATGCCAGCCTACTGACTGGACGACAGCTCATCAATTTAGACTCTGAAGAAGAAAACATTCTTTACGTCGGGTGTGCTGGTGGTGGTGACAGTCAAATCAAAATGAATGCAGACACAAAACCATGCCCCTCCGACGCTCGAACGCTTCGAATCTCACTAACCGGACTCAAAGGCGGTCACTCTGGGTGTGACATTCATCTTCAGCGCGGCAACGCAATTTGTTTGTTAGCGCGTATGTTGCTGGCGACTAATCTCGTCACGCCGTTTCGTCTAACCTCCCTTTCTGGAGGAAGTGCCCATAATGCAATCCCGCGGGAAGCCTTCGCAACGGTCGTTATCACTTCCAGCGAGGAACGCGACACCGTCGTTGACGGCATCTCACAAGAGTTCTCCGCAATTCAGTCAGCCTTTAGACCAGTGGAATCGTCTATGACACTTAAGATTGAAGACGTCGAACAACCGAAAGAGCACTGGGACATTGAGACCACTGCAAACGTCCTCCGCCTATTAAACGGTCTTCCTCATGGTGTCGACGCGATGAACTACGACATACCCGAACTAGTCGAAACGAGTAACAACGTGGCGACCGTTGGGCACAGCGATGGAGAACTACTGATTACTACCAGTACTCGCTCTTCAAACGACGCAGACCTCGATGCGTTACGACGCCGGATTCGTGCAATCGGAGAACTAGCCGGTGCAACAGTGCAGGAAGGCGCCGCCTACCCTGGCTGGAAACCTAACCTGCAATCCCATTTACTGGAAGTCGTTAAAACAATACACAAGAAGGAGCTTGGAGAAGACCCTTCTGTTAAGGCCATTCATGCAGGTCTTGAGTGTGGCATTCTGGGAAAGAAAATCCAGGGAATGGATATGATTTCGTTCGGACCGATTATCGAATTTCCACATTCTCCAGACGAACAGGTCCACATCGATTCGGTCGGCCGATTCTATCGACTTCTTGCGTCCACACTGGAAGCACTCACGCAGATGCGTGACCGCTAGGGGTCTCTACGCTCAACATGCCGAGCCCCACCAAGGATACCGGTGACTGCCCGATTCCCTTCGTGGCAGGCGTACTCATAAATGGTGTAGTCCGGATCTCGACGAAGAGGTAGTTCAAGCGTCCAAGGTTGTGTGTACACGTTCGGGTCTTCGACCCGAACCTGCCAATCAAGGATATCCTCGGCTACACGTGTAAAACGTTCCACCAACGTCAACGCACGGCTCACTGGAACGCCATGTACCCGCCCGGCATTTTGATTTGGCATGATCCAGCCCTTCTCAGTGAAATGGGTCGTCTCAACAACCAAGGTTTCGCCTTCCCAGCGCCCCCGGGCATCCCCCATCCACTGTCTAATCTTGGAATCAATCGGCGGCCGGTCATCTAGCGGAATAATGCGAGGCTCCCGCACCATTTCATACAAAATAACGATATAACCAGGAATCTGAAAAATGTGATTGCCGGTGTTATATGTATTCGGAATCATCGACCCCGGCATGCCGCGTGTAATGCATCGACTGTACGGGCTCATCGTCTCATGTGACATCGTCCGATTCGTGACCAACCATATGGCCCTCTCCTCAGCAGACGGTCGAGTTGGAACTAACCCTGACGACGGGTCGGCAATCATGGACGTACGGCGGGTGTGTACCACCTCACGCGGGTCCTGCCAAAACTGGTTATAGCCGCTCTCCCAAGACCGCCCGGCAACAGTTCGTCGACCACCAGGTTCATTATCTCGAGCAAGCGCGTCGCTATTACTCCGCTCAATCTCAGCAACCTCTTCCACCGTTAAGAACTCCTGGTCAGCAAACCGGGCTGGTCGCTCTAACGGCGTCAGGGTGTCGTTCCGCCAAATGCCTGAAATATCAGGAGATCCGTCTACAGTCCGTGGCACTCGATAGCTCGAATCGATTGCTGGTCGGTCCTGTCCACTTACGGAGGAAGCCACAAATACGGCAGCGCTGAAAAGGAGCACTCCGATCCGATTTTCTCTCAGTTTTTTCATTTCCTGTTATCCAGTATCTACCGTTCTTCCAATTCTAGAGCGGACGTGACACTCCGCCTAAATCGCCAAGCGGATTATGGTAGCCAAGTCGGAAAGTGGACCTGCGGAGGCACGCGTATTGACTAGGTCATACAGTAACGCGGTGCCACCACGGCGGCGCGTTAGTCAAGCGGATCGCCTCGAGCATCTAACAAATCTCGATAGCCATCAGCGCGATCTCGCGCGACATGCGCGTCGCGATAAAACCCTGCAGTGCTAAGCGTAATTACGATCTCCTCATTGCCAGCGTTTTCCCAGTACCACCCGTGAACCCCAGTAAATGGGGCAACGTAACTACCATTGGCACTTGCACTTTCTGCTGAATCAAAACTCTCCGCATATCCAGGCGGGGCGCCATCAGGTGCACTGTGGAAATTGTACTCAACAGGTCCGGTTGCGCCCCAGGTGTAAAGCATCGTGCCGCCTTCTTGCAGACGATAGGTGTATTCAACCCACTCTGAAGGCGCCAATCGCAATTCGTATTCATCGGTTCGATATTCAGACTCCTCTGTCGTAATAGCAATTACCTGGGCAAGTGCGAGTAACCCCAACAATTCGCCCGTACCGAGCGGGTCAACGCCGTACTCCGCTGGAAGAACAGCACCCGTAAAGACAAGAACGGCGACAAGTAAGGCAGCCACCGCTGCAACTCCAATTTTTCTTTTAGAAACCGACTGCGGATCCACTTTGTCTTGGATAGCAAACTCCATCACGGATAAAAAACGTATCCATACACCTGCTGGGCCGTCAAAATAAAACCACCAACCATTAAAGCGCCATTCGCCACAAATGAATGTCGTTCAAAAGTAGGCCTCGTGCGCCAATATGTGATGGCAATCAGCACCGCAGTCAATGCCAAGATCTGTCCAAATTCAACGCCCAAATTAAAACTAAGAATGTTCGCAACAAGGCCGTTCTCCGTCACGGTAAATTCCTGTAGCTTCGTCGCGAGCCCCAGCCCGTGAAACAGACCGAACACTAACACCGCATGTCTCGTGTTGGGCCGCCAGTTCAAAAGCCGTTCAAACCCGCCCATATTTTCAAACGCTTTATAACAGACAGACAAGCCAATAATTGTGTCGATAATGTACGCGTTCACGTCTAAGCCCAAAAGCACACCAGCCAGCAACGTCACACTGTGCCCGAGCGTAAACAGGCTTACGTACAAAACAACGTCTCGCAAGCGGTAGAGGAAAAAAATGACGCCGACTAGAAAGAGAAGATGATCATAGCCAGTAACCATATGCTTCGCTCCCAAGTACATGAACGGGGCTGGTGCCGCTCCATCAACGCCCTGCACAAAGGCCGCGTTTTGCGTGTCCATGGGATGTGCCGAAAGATCAGCAACTGAGGGAACGAACAGCATCCAGAGTAGTAACAGAGCTGGGAAATAAACTCGCATAGTCGAATCAAGAATAAGAGGTCATGACCGTACAAGGCAACGGGCTGGTCAGCGCACACACCGCAGCCAGCCCGTCAGCATCCAAAAAACACTGTAACCGCTGCCTAGTTCTTCATCGGCCGCGCGCCTTTTTCTCCGATAGTGTTACGCAGGAGTCCCACGTTCTCCAGTTCAATCTCGACCACGTCGCCAGGTTGCATCGCCGACGTAGCACCTGGTGTACCCGTAAAAACCATGTCGCCGGGATTCAATGTCACGTACCGGCTGATGTAACTAACTAAAAAAGACGAATCAAAAAGCAAATCTTTCGTACGTTGAGATTGCTTAACCTCTCCGTTGACACGGGTCTGCAACAGCAGGTCGTCGTAATTCACACCACGGACCATAACAGGGCCGACTGGACCAAACGTATCGGCACCTTTGGCCCGAAACCATTGCAGATCATTGCTCTGCCATACACGTTCACTGATGTCATTTCCAGGAGCCACGGCAAAAATGTAATCAGGAGCATCCGCAACTGACACATTCCGTGCCGTCTTCCCTATGATCAACACCATTTCACCTTCAAAATGCAGATTAGTTGCGTCCTCGTAGTACGCAATGGTCGCCTCGTGTGGAATTAACGATGTGGCGTGTTTATCAAATATTCCTGGTTCCGCCGCTGGGCTTGCCTGTCCAAGATGGCTGCGATAATTCAACCCCGCAGCGAGCACCTTTGTCGGCTCGGTTGGAGCGAGGATCTGAACGTCGCTCATGGACACGGTCGTGCCCGTGCGTTCCGGTGACTCAAAAATATTTCCACGCAACTGATGAATTGTGTCGCCCTCAAGGATGCCGTACGAGGTAACCCCGCTATGCTCGTAACGCACGTATTTGGTTACACCCTGGGCACTAGCGGACGCACTAAGTGCCAATACCAGCAAAACAGCAACCGGCACAATAGCTGTACGTTTCATCATCACTCCTCCTCAATTTCTAAAGCTTCAAATAGCGGACAGATAGCAACCAACGGCACGAGTCTCAGTAAACGGGACGTCCCTACCAGCAACAAGCCGGTTAAGAACGTCACGCAAATCGTGCACGGTTGCCTTCGCACGTGACACACCAAAATCCACGTACCGATCATCTATACGACCACGGTACAGAAGACGCTGCCCAGCGTAGACGGCCACTTCCGGCGTGACGGTAACACCGGACAAAGCTACTAGTTTGTTCTCGGGGTCTCGCACCGCTTCAAAGGGAAAGCCATATGATGCGCGATGTTCGCGCAAGACCGAAACCGACTGGTGGTCGCTCGGGTACACCAGCCAAAAGACAACCTCCCCATTAAAACGCTCATAAAGCCGGCGCAGTTCTGGAGCATAACGATTTGCGATTGGACAGTCTGTGGCCACGAAAACCAGCACAGTAAAGTCGTGGTGCTCTGAAATCGGAGATACAGCCTCGCCATCCAGGTTAGGCACGTGCACAGTGCTGGGGGTTCCAAACAACACCGCACCCGTCAGGATGAAAACCGCAATAGTCGTAGAAAATTCAAGCAGTCTCGGCATCGTCCTATCGTAGCGTAGCACGTGCACGTGTTATCCTGCCGTGGCCGTCAGAGAGATGGACACGAAGGAGAGCAATGGCAACTGAAACTTCAACTAACACGGTGCCTTTCTGGATTAACGGCCGGGAGGTTTCGGGTTCGGGGTCGCGCGCAGGAGAAGTGACAAACTCTGCGACAGGCGAAGTCGTTAAACATGTCCCATTTGCCTCACCGGCAGACGTCGACACAGCAGTTAAAGCTGCCCGGGCAGCGTGGCCCGAATGGCGGGACACCACGCCGCTCCGTCGTGCACGTATCCTAATGGCCGTCCGCGATCTTGTGGACAAACACAAGAATGAACTCGCGGAAATGATCACAATCGAACATGGAAAAACACTTCCTGACGCGCTGGGCTCTACGCTGAGAGGTCTCGAGGTTATTGAATTTGCCACGGGCATTCCGCACCTCCTAAAAGGAGAACACTCGGACAACGTTGGGTCGGACATTGATTCACACACGTTAAAACAATCGCTCGGTGTCTGTGTCGGGATTACACCGTTCAACTTTCCAGTCATGGTGCCGATGTGGATGGTCCCCGTTGCTCTTGCGTGTGGAAACACCTTTGTGCTGAAACCATCTGAGAAAGATCCTTCTGCCAGTATGCTGCTGGCTCGCCTGTTTCAAGAGGCGGGATTGCCGGATGGCGTATTGAACGTCATCCACGGTGACAAGGAGGCGGTAGACGCACTTCTCGTCCATCCCGATGTTGCCGCTGTGTCATTCGTCGGTTCGACACCCGTGGCACGTTATGTGTACGAAACAGCGACAAACGCTGGGAAACGGGTCCAGGCGCTGGGTGGCGCGAAGAACCATGCCGTTGTGTTACCGGATGCCGACCTTGACGGTGCGGCTGACGCATTAATTGGCGCCGCGTATGGTTCGGCGGGTGAACGATGCATGGCGATCTCCGCGGTCGTTGCCGTCGGCGAAGCTGGAGATGCGATTGTTGCGAAACTGAAAGAACGTGCGTCTGCACTTACCGTCGGTCCCGGTGACCGCCCAGAAGTTGAGATGGGACCGTTAATCACAGCTGACCACCTGGCTAAAGTGACCGGTTACATCGACACCGGCAGCCGCGAAGGCGCAACGGTAGTTCTTGATGGTCGAAATCTCAGCGTCGAGGGTGGACATGAAGGCTACTTCGTTGGTCCAACTTTGTTTGATCATGTCAAACCGGATATGACGATTTACCGAGATGAAATCTTTGGCCCCGTACTGGTCGTGGTTCGAACGGACACCTACAGCCAAGCAATTGACCTGGTCAATAAGAACGCGTACGGAAACGGTACAGCCGTTTTTACGCAATCAGGATCAGCAGCACGCCGATTTGAACATGAAATTGAGGTCGGCATGGTTGGAATTAACGTTCCCATTCCAGTGCCGATGGCATTTTTCTCATTCGGTGGCTGGAAAGATTCTCTATTTGGGGACCTCCACGTACACGGTATTGAGGGCGTGAAGTTTTATACACGAACGAAAGTAATTACGAAGCGCTGGCCGGATGCACCTGAAGCGGTTAGCCTAACGATGCCGACCATGAAATAGCTGTGCTAACGGCACACAGCAGGAAAGGAAGAACCGGAACTATGTCTTGGGTCATTGCGGCTGTCGGTAACCTCGGAGAAAACTTGTCTCGGTTCACTCAAAGGTGGATCCCCGACTCGTGGGTCATTGCCATGATCCTTACGGTCCTAGCGGTGCTCCTAGCCATGTTTGGCGCTGGTGCAACTCTTGAAGAGACCGTTCTCGCCTGGGGCGGAGGGATGTGGAACCTTTTGACCCTAGCGATGCAGTTCACTATCGCGATGATTGCGGCGCACGCATGCGTGTCATCACGACCCGCGCATCGCTTCCTCGACTGGTTAGCGTCACGCCCGAACCCGGAACAACCCGTGCAGGCAGTCATACTGCTGGGTATCTACTCAATGATCATTGCCTACTTTAATTGGGCAGCTAGCGTAGTGGCCTCGGCATTGTTCGTACCGTTCATCGCACGACGAAACCGACTCGCTGATGTCCGCTTAATGATTGCAGCGGCATACCTCGGCATGGGCACTGTCTGGCACGGTGGCCTCTCAGGTTCGGCACCGTTAATCCTCGCAACAGAAGGCAATCCACTCCTGACCACCATGGGGCCGGACGGCACACCAGCAATCGATTTTGTCTTACCGGTCACCGAATCCCTGTTCAATTCGTTCAACGTAATTTATCTCATCGTCGTCGCAACGGTCGCACTGGTTATGTTGTGGGTCCTTCACCCGAGAAAGAACGCATGGACCTTGTCGGACGAGCAACTCGACGAAATGATGCCGACCATGCCTGAAGAATCAGAACCGACGACACCCGCTGCCCGCATGGAACACTTCCGGGGCTGGGTTGTTCTCGCAGCGGTTCTCATCGGATATCCGCTTGGCCACTCAATCGTTACGCAGGGATTTGGGGCTAGTTGGAACATCAACGCTTATAACGCGGTCTTTCTGATCGGCGCACTGTTACTACAGGGACGGCCCTCCAACCTCGTGCGTGCGTTCGGTAACGGCGCGCGTACCGCGTCTGGGGTTATATTGCAATTCCCCTTTTACGCCGGCATCTTTGGAATCATCTTAGGCACGGCCTTAGGGGAAACGCTGGGCAATTTCTTCACCAACATCTCAACTACACAAACGTATCCACTAATCGTCTACATCTACTCTGGATTTGTGAATCTTTTTGTCCCCTCGGGAGGCTCCAAATGGCTTATCGAGGCACCCTATCTGCTGCCTGCTGCCCGTGAACTTGGAGTATCAGCCACGACGACAGTGCTTGCCTACGGTTATGGGGATTCCACATCAAATCTGATCCAACCATTCTGGGCAATTCCCATTTTGACCGTTACACGGATGAAATTCGGCGACGTGCTCGGTTACACGGGAATTATGATGGTGGTTCTTCTGACCGTGACCGTCATCGCTATGTTGATCATCCCACCCCAGTTGGGGCCTGCATGGTAGATAGGTAGCAACGAAAGGACAGTGACTGTTTAGGCGTTACGACGACGATACGCGCGTAGCGCCTGAACGCCACTCTGGCGATGTAGAGACGTCAGTCAATTATCAAACGAAGATTACAGACATCAGAAAGGCTTTGCGAATAGACCAGTTCTCCGTTAAAACGTTCTATTCCACCTTTTGAACATTACGAACCTTCAGCACAGTTGTTGAACGACTTACCAACGCGATGCCAGAAGGCAACGAAAGTAATAACTCTTAACGTGCGTGCAGTATCCCGCGTCTTCGTCCACGTTCTTTCCATTGCCGGAATTCTGTCTCTGCCTGGAAGCGTGTTTGCCCAAGACATCCGCACTCTTGTAGTTGTTCCGTTTACGGATATTACGCCTAGTGAGGACGATACATGGGTCGGGATCGGAATCTCAGAAACGCTAATTACAAATCTTCGGAACGAAGCCAACCTTAACACCATCGATCGTACGACGGTCCTGGAAACGATTGCCACTACTGCGCAATCCAGTAGGCAGCCCAATGATCGTAGCCTACCACTCGAGATTGCACGTGTGCTTAATGCGGATCTGACTCTTTCGGGGAGTTATCAACGAAACGGTTCGCAACTACGACTAACGGCGACTCTCCTCGATGTTCGTCAGAGACAAACCGTAGAGACCTTCACAATCGATGGGCCCTACTCCGACCTGTTTGTGCTCCAAGATCAACTTGCTCATGGTGTGGCTAACGCTATTGAAGTGCATCAGCTAACGACTTCCTCGAACACAACAAGACCTACACCGGAACCCTCCACGGATCGTGTGGTAACCCGCCGTCAACAAAACACAGAAACAACATCTTTCAGCGCACCCCCGGGGCAGACTAACCCGCAGAGCGGTCGAGCTGGTGCGGCGCAGTCCGAAGCTGTACGAGACGGTGTCTTTGCTATACGCAATCGACCGTCCGTCCTTGTAGTACGGACTGACGAACCCCCGGAAATCGATGGACGACTGGATGAAGCCATGTGGGACGACGCGGTTCTGATCACCGATTTCGTACAAACTAGCCCGATAGAAGGTGCCCCGCCGACGGAAAACACGGAAGTGCGAATCGCGTACGATGCAAACAATATCTACTTCGCGTTTTACGCCCGTTATCTCGACCCGTCACAGATGCGAGCCAATCGTGTTGACCGTGACCAAGCTCGCCGAGACGATTGGATCGCTGTTATGTTTGACACCTTCCTCGACCAACAACGGGCATATCGGTTTTCTGTTAACGCATACGGAGTACAGAACGATGCGATCTTGACTGGGGGACGGCGTATGCGAGGCCCCCCTGGCGGAGGTGGTGACAGTTCATGGGACGCTCTGTTTGAAAGTCGCGGGGTCCTCGTTGACGATGGCTGGACCGCGGAACTCGCCATCCCCTTTAAAAGTTTACGGTACCCATCTCCAGACAACGGCGAACACCAGTGGGGCTTTCAAATCACACGCACCGTGCAAACCAAAGACGAGACCGTCGTCTGGTCCCCTACCACACGAAACGTCTCTGGCATCCTCACCCAAATGGGAACCCTTAATGGACTGCGCAACCTTTCATCGAGTCGAAATCTCGAAATCCTCCCGACGGCGACGGCCATCCAGCTAGGAAAGCTGACGGACACCGGCTTCCAGGAAGGCGACGTTCAACCTGACATCGGCTTGAATGTGAAATATGGAGTAACGTCTGACCTAACGGCTGATTTCACCGTAAACCCTGATTTTTCCCAAATCGAATCAGACCGACCACAGATTGAAGTGAACCAACGGTTTCCGCTCTATTACCCAGAGCTCCGCCCGTTTTTTTTGGAAGGTCAGGAGATTTTTCGAACCCCGGGTCGTGTAAGTCTTGTCCATACACGAACAATTGTTGACCCACAATTCGGCGCGAAGCTAACTGGCAAAACTGGTAACACGACCCTTGGCGTACTAGTAACCAATGACGAAGCGACAGGCCGTCTGGATGACTCCAACCATCCAGCATTCGGTCAAAACGGGAAGTTTTTTGTTGGGCGTGCTCGTTATGACCTGCACTCCGAAAGCTACATTGGCGCTATCGTCACGGACCGCGATTTTTTTGGCTCATTCAGTCGTGTCGGAGGAGTGGATGGCCGGATCCGGATCGGACAGACACACAGCGCACAGTTTGTCGCGGTCGCATCATCAAACCGCGACCTAGACGGCAATGAGAAGACAGGCCCTCTATTTGACTTTGCATTCAGACGGGATAGTCGACACATTAACTACCGACTCCAATACAACGTAATCGACCCCAACTTTGACACCGCGACTGGCTTCGTTCGACGCGTTGACACACGGCGCCTCGATGCCGATATCGAATACGTGTGGTGGCCAGAAAGTTGGATCATTAACTGGGGGCCCAGGTTTTCCTATCTACGCAATGACGATCACACCGGTGTCTTACAAGATGAAGATTTTCGCGCTAACATCAACATGCGTTTTTATCGAAACATTTTCTTTCGTATCGACGGACGCCGTGAGCTTGAGCGTTACCGAAATATAAATTTCTTTAAAACGCGTTTCTCTCTCCGCAACAGTATCAATACGGACCGCCGGGTCTCGCTCTTCTATGGACTCGACTGGGGTGACCAGATTCGTTTTATTGACAACCCCTTTTTAGGACGCTTCTTTGAATACAACATCGGCGCAACACTGCGTCCGACGTCAAGACTGAACACTCAAATCAACATTGATACCAGTCGATTTCAAAATACGTCGACGAACCAAATGGAATTCGATGTCAAGATCTTCCGCGCGTTCACCACGTATCAGTTCACCGATCGATTTCTTGTGCGAAACATACTCGAACACAACACTGGCACCGGAGAGGTGGGTGTCAACGTTTTATTCACATACCGTGTCAATGCGGGAACCGTGTTTTACATCGGCTACGACGACAGGCTTAAAGAATGGGTCAATATGAATGAGGAGCGGTATCTAGCAAGTTTCTTAGAACGACAACGGCGAGCATTTTTTACAAAATTTCAGTACCTGTTTCGCTACTAAGAGCGACCCCGACGACTTTATCGCACGTGGTACGATTCAACAGATGGGCGAAACCTTACGCGCGACTCTCGACGATACGCTTGGCCCCACACTTGCCGAACTGGACAAAGCCGCGCTCAGACGACGACTACGTCCACTTGATAGTGGCATCGGTCCTCGGGTCACGGTTGATGGCCGTTCGGTTATCCAACTGTGCTCTAACGATTACCTCGGACTGAGTAGTCATCCATTAGTCAAAGAAGCTACAACGAATGCCGTCTCCAACTATGGATCTGGTGCGGGCTCTGCTCGACTTATCGTTGGAACCTCTCTCCCACACGTCCAGCTTGAGGCGAGACTCGCCACATTTAAGCGGACGGAAGCGGCTGTCGTGTTGCCTTCTGGATATCAGGCTAACGTCGGAATACTTCAAGCACTCACCGGACCGGGTGACGTTATATTTAGCGACGAGTTAAACCACGCCAGCATCATCGATGGGTGCCGACTCTCTCGGGCTGCAGTAGAAGTGTACCGACATCGCGACGTTAACCATCTTGGAACTCTTTTATCAGTAAATGCCGGCGCACGACGACGACTCATCATTACTGAAACCGTCTTCGCAATGGATGGTGACCTCGCGCCGCTAAACGAGATCGTCGCCGTAGCCAAACGGTATAACGCATCGATTGCTGTTGATGAGGCGCATGCCACCGGTGTTTTCGGAGCAACAGGTGCTGGTCTCGTCGAAAAATACGAACTGTGGGACTCAATCGATGTACAAATAGGCACACTGAGTAAAGCGGTCGGAGCCCTCGGTGGATTTATCGCAGGTAGTCAGGCAGTCATCGACACCGTCATCAATAGCGCACGAACTTTTATCTTCACTACTGGCTTACCACCAATGGTCGCCGCCGCTGCACAAGCCGCCATCCAAATCATCGTCGACGAACCAACACGTCGTACTAAACTATGGCGCAATGCATCATTTCTTCAGGAACATCTTGTCGCCGCCGGTTATACCATTACCGAAACAGCCTCACCGATACTGCCAGTCCTCGTTGGTGACTCCGCCACGAGCATATCCCTCAGTGAAACGCTTCTCAAAAACGGAGTACTCGTGCCGGCTATCCGCCCGCCGACCGTCCCACCTGGCACAGCACGCCTACGCGTCACCCCAATGGCAACACACACAAAGTCTGATTTGACGACAGCAGTTAAAGTATTTACAGATGCAAAACAACAACTCGAAACACGTTAGTTTTCCCGCACATGCAAAATAAAGCTGCACCTCCCGACCCAGCGCACGACGAACTTGCGAAGGCAGACCACGCGCATCTATGGCATCCGTTCACGCCAATGAGTTTGTGGTTGGAACAGGAACCACTCGTAATTGCTCGAGCGGAAGGACAAGAACTTATCGACGAGAACGGTCGGCGTTACCTCGACGGGGTTTCATCACTGTGGTGCAATGTTCACGGGCACAATCGTCCCGAAATCAACGAAGCCATCACCCGCCAACTGAAACATGTTGCCCATACCACTCTGTTGGGTCTGACACACCGTCCAGCCATTGAGCTTGCAAAACGTCTTGCCCATATCTCCCCACCTAAGCTCACGCGAGTCTTTTACTCAGATGCCGGTGCCACGGCTGTAGAGGCCGCACTAAAAATGGCCCTGCAATATTGGCAAATGGCCGGATTAAAGGGGAAAACACGATTTGGTTCACTCGCTGATGCTTACCATGGCGACACGCTTGGCGCCGTCGGGGTTGGATATTCCCATCTCTTTCATCACTTCTTTGAGGCGGTCTTACCCGACACCCTACGATTAACACCTCCTCACCTACTGCGGTGGCGGAACGGTATGACCCACACCGAAGCACTGGAACGTGCGATCACCGACGCCGACAGAATTATCACCGGTGAATCCAAACACCTAGCCGCCATCATCGTTGAACCGCTCATGCAAGGCGCCGCCGGCATGTGGCCACATCCACCAGCGTATCTACGTGCGCTTCGAGACATCACAACCCGTGAAAATGTACTGCTCATCTGCGATGAAGTGGCGACAGGATTTGGAAGAACTGGCACCATGTTTGCCTCTCAACAAGCCGGCATCTCACCCGACCTTATGTGCCTCGCAAAGGGAATCACAGGGGGCTACCTGCCACTTGCGGCAACGCTAACTACCGATCCTATCTACGAAGCCTTCCTCGGCATGCCACAAGACGGCAAAACGTTTTTCCATGGACACACCTATACCGGCAACCCTTTGGCTTGCGTAGCCGCACTCACCAGCCTCGACTTGTTTGAGAGTGACCAGACGCTGAAACACCTGGACAGCATAATCCCCTCCTTGCAACAGAAACTCGAAGCTAAAATCGCGCCACTGAACCATGTGGCTGACGTGCGACAACAGGGATTAATGGTCGGCATCGAACTCGCTGCTGATACCAAAAATCGTAAAGCTTATCCTGCTCACGACAGAATGGGAGCAAAAGTAGGCATTGAAGCAAGAAACCGTGGTGTTATTGTTCGGCCACTCGGTGACGTTGTCGTACTTATGCCTCCTCTCAGTATTCAAGAAAACGAATTGATCGAACTTGTGTCTGTGACACGAGACGCAATCCTTGCCACCACAGAGGCGCGTTGACTACAAACGCCCTTTTTATTACCGGCACGGACACGCACGTAGGCAAGACATTCGTGACTTGCGGAATCGCCAATAAGTTACGCGAGAATGACAAGCAGGTCGGTGTAATGAAACCCGTCGAAACCGGATGCTGGAACGGAACCACTCGCCATCCTGAAGATGCCGCCGCCATAGCCAAAGCCGCAGGCTGCACTGCACCGCTGACCACGATCTGCCCTTATCAGTTTGATGCTCCAGTGGCTCCAGACATTGCGGCACGCCTCGAGGGCGTGCACATCGACTCTCAACTGTTGTGTTCGACATTTGAACAGATTGCTGGCTGTCACGACGTAACGTTAGTCGAAGGAGCCGGAGGGTTCCTTGTGCCAATCAAGGAGCGCTATCTCATGGCGGACTTAGTTCAGGATTTCAACATACCGACGGTAGTTGTCGTCGCTTCAAAGCTTGGAGCCATCAACCATACGCTGTTAACACTCGAGGCCGCCGCGGCAAGAAATATCACCGTCCGTGGATACATACTCAATCACGTGTCGAATGCCACCGACGTCGCAACAACTACAAATGCAGATCTTCTCAGCCGATGCACCGACATTCCATGCCTCGGAGAGATTGCGTACACTCCCCCCGCCCACAATAATTCAAGTCAGGTCGTTGAGGCGGCACTCAACTGGCAAACCATGTGGCAGGACTGAGACTATGAGGATTCGGTCGCTGTCGTCACACCTCGTAACCCAAGGCGTCCCAGCAATGAAAAATCGTCGCCAGGCTCAGGATTTGGTGTGGTTAAGAGTCGGTCACCCAAGAAAATAGAATTCGCTCCGGCGAGAAAACAAAACGCCTGCGTCACTTCTCCCATTTCCAGTCGACCCGCACTCAAGCGTACCTTAGCCAACGGCATAAGAACGCGCGCTGTCGCAATAACACGGACGACAACATCCCAATCAACGGCTTGTTGGTGTGCCAGAGGGGTTCCCTCCGCCGCCACCAATGTGTTCACGGGAACACTTTCTGGCTGGGGCGTCTGGCAAGCCAGTTCGTAAAGTAGGTCAATGCGATCGTCCTCCGATTCACCCATGCCGAGAATGCCACCGCAACACACCTTCATCCCTGCCTGACGAACGTGGCGAAGCGTTTGAAGACGGTCGTCGTACGACCGCGTGGTAATCACCGACCCATAAAATTCGCGTCCGCTATCAAGATTATGGTTGTAGTAATCAAGTCCCGCTTGTTGTAAGCGATTGGCTTGCGCACTATTGAGCATACCCAGCGTGACACACGTTTCAAGGCCTAAAGCCTTCACGGCCCGAACCATCTCAAGAACTTTGTCGAAGTCGGGCCCATCACTCACTTCGCGCCACGCCGCCCCCATACAAAACCGGTCAGCTCCACCGGTTTTTGCCCGTTCCGCCGCAGTCACTACCTGCTCAACATCCATGAGCGCACTAGCTTCAATGCCAGCCTCGTAGTGCGCAGATTGTGGACAGTAGGCACAGTCCTCCGGACAACCACCAGTCTTAACGCTAAGCAAAGAGGCACACTGCACCGTCTCAGGATTGTGGAAACGACGATGAACCCCGGCTGCCTCATAGACAAGGTCAAGTAATCCTCGACCATAAAGTCTGGCAACGTCGTCACGCGTGATGGCTACAGCCTCTGAACGGTGAGCGGGTGTGAGCGTTTCGTCTGACATTAGCTGGTCGGTCTCGGATTATAACTGCTTACCCCATGAAACGGCGCGTTCGCATAGCTCACGCGAAACGAAACAGACATGGACGGTTTAACCTTAAGCGCAGTATTGCCACTGAAATTCATCTTCTATAATGGGCCGGCATGCTGAATGATCTAAGCCAAGCCGAACTAGTCGCAACTGAACGCGACCTTGCAAACCGTCTCGCCACCCTTAGACGGGCGAATCTTTCGCTCGACCTCACGAGGGGAAAACCGAGCCCCGAACAATTAGCTTTGTCCGATCAAGTCGAACTCATGACCGGCAACGACTTCAATACCGAAGATGGCACCGACGCACGGAACTACGGGGGACTGAGTGGCATCACCGAGGCCCGACAATTAGGTTCACAACTACTCGGCGTTGACGCCAGCAATGTAATTGCCGGAGGCAATTCTAGTCTTACGCTGATGTACCAATATTTGCTCCATGCCTGGCTAAACGGCGCAACAGGACCGGACACCGCGTGGCGTCACGATAGCGGACAACTTAAATTCTTGTGCGTCGTCCCTGGGTACGACCGACATTTCACGATAACCGAAAGCCTTGGCTTCGAGCTCATCAACGTCGGCTTCACCGAAGAGGGTCCTGACATGGACCAAATAGAAGCGCTCGTCGACAATGACCCGCTGATTAAGGGTATCTGGTGCGTCCCGAAATACTCCAACCCGACAGGACATGTGTACTCAGATTCAATTGTCGAACGAATGGCACTCTTAGCGAAGCGAGCCGGAGCAAATTTCCGCATTATGTGGGACAACGCCTACGCAGTGCACGATCTCACAAGCGATCCGCCTCCGCTGTTGAACCTTATGACCCGTTGCCAGACCGTTGGCACTGAAGACAGCGCGATCCTCTTTGCATCGACTTCAAAGGTGACCCGCGCTGGGTCTGGCATTTCGTTCATGGCCGCATCGACCGGCAACCTCACATCATTCATGAGATCGCTTGGCGTACAAACTATCGGTCCGGACAAAATCAACCAACTACGACACGTACGCTTTCTAAAAGATCTTGGCGGCATCAACAAGCTAATGCAGAGTCATGCTGAAATTGTCAGACCAAAATTTGATCGTGTCATCAAACATCTGCACGACGGTCTCTCTGACACTGGCGTCGGAACCTGGACTGTTCCACAGGGCGGCTATTTCATCTCTTTCGAGTCTCCCCCCGGACTCGCGGGCGCAATCATACAGCTCGCCGGCGAAGCCGGTGTCAAACTGACACCGGCTGGCGCGACATTTCCATATGGACGAGATCCAAACGATTCAAATATTAGATTGGCACCAACTTTTCCGACACTCGCCGAAATCGACCAGGCCATGCCGGTTTTCGTCACAGCGGTCACATTAGCCGCAGTGCGACAACTCCTTGGAATGGCAATCACAACACCGTGAAAGGGCTGCTCATCGACTGGTATCGCACCGCGGTGTAGCATTAGGTGACACCGATGGGACTGATTGGACGCACAGAACTTGCCTTGGGTTATCGTCGGCCCCTTTGCACAGCCGCCGTGCTCGTCCTGACACTGGGGTCCTGGAACGCCTCGGCACAAGACGTCACCTTTACCGAGGACCTCGCGCCAGTCATTAACACCCACTGTGTTACTTGCCATCGACCGGGCGCAATAGGTCCGTTCAGTCTTACAAACTATGAAGACGTGCAGCAACGCGCTGTCCGCCTTGCTGAGGTTGTTAGTGACGGCCTCATGCCCCCATGGAAGCCAAGCAGGGGTGGTGACACTTACTATGGCGCCCCGGCACTAACACCCGAAGAAAGAGAATTGTTCGTTACTTGGGCTGAGAACGGTGCGCCCCGTGGTCCTGAGGGCAGCCTCCAAGCCGCGGCTGATTTTGACGACACGACATGGCCACTCGGAGAACCAGACCTCGTTGTGTCAATGGACACACCGTATACGGTTCAAGCGGGAACTGGTGTCGAACATCGCAACTTCGCCTTGCCCGCAGGCGTGACAGAACGTAAATGGGTTTATGCCATTGACATCTTGCCCCAAGGTTCCACACGGAGCCAGTTGCTCCGCGCGCGTATCATGCTGGACTCGAGTGGAACCGGACAACAAGCCGACTCTGTCGACACGGAGCCTGGCTACCCTGGCCTCGCCCTAGACCACGGGGTCTTCCCAGAGGGGAACTTTCTCGTGTGGACACCAGGAACAGTTTCCGAGGAAACACGACCTGGACTTGCATGGCCTGTTGACCCGAGGACCGATCTCATTGTGCAACTTGCAATGCGACAGCACACTGAGACAATTAACGCACAAGTATCAGTCGGCCTATATTTCTCTGATGAACCCCCGGCATTAACATCAGTCACGGTCCCGCTTACCTCGAAAACGATTGACATCCCAGCTGGTGAAGCATCCTACGTTGTTGAGGATCGGTATCGATTACCGGTCGGCGTCGATCTGCTTGGGATATACCCGAGCATGCATTACCTCGGCAAGGAAATCGTGGCAACAGCCGAACTTCCGGATGGATCCCAACGGGATCTCCTAACGATT
>Ga0310344_10000300_pt1 | contig 40282 bp, 40 predicted proteins | sample HC15DNA20200_MG_FD_203801 | JGI IMG/M metagenome (GOLD analysis project Ga0310344, IMG submission 203801) | Marine microbial communities from station ALOHA, North Pacific Subtropical Gyre - HC15-DNA-20-200_MG | ecosystem: Environmental > Aquatic > Marine > Oceanic | place: Pacific Ocean: North...
GCAACTTTCATTTTTAATTTTTTTCCAGCCTTTTCCATTTGAGATCCCGTTGGAACCAAAAATATTAATTCTTTATTAACTTCAATTATTGATTCGGAAATTACCTTTGCAAGATCATAGTTTTCACAAGCCATATTATTTAAGGCACCGTGTGGTTTCACATGTGTAACTTTCATTTTTTTTTCATCTGCTATATTTGACAAAATATCTATCTGATCAACTATCAATTTTCTTATTTCACTTGTTGGCAAATTAAGTCTTTTTCTTCCAAAATTTTCCAGATCTTTAAATGACGGATGAGCTCCTATACTGACATTATTTATTTTGGAAATTTCAACTGTTTTTTGCATAGTTGGCCTGTCTCCAGCGTGGTAACCGCACGCAATATTAGCTGAGTTAACAATTTCTAGTAATAATGGGTCATTTTTGGTCGAATGTAACTTTGAACTTTCGCCTAAATCACAATTAATATTAATTTCCATATTTTAAGTCCTTAGTTTATTTAATAAGGAATAATAATTATTATAGCAGTTTATGATCAAGAAACTAAATAATATTGGGGACTGTGGCATTGTTTGCGATTTTGGTGATGAAGTTAATCGCGAAATTAATACCAGCGTAATTAAATTGTTTCACCATATCAAAAATGAGGTTTCAAAGGGCAATTTAAATGGAATATTAAACTATGCCCCCTCATATAATAAGTTAATTATTAATTTTGATCTTGAAAAAATAAACTTTACCAAAATTAAAGTGTTTTTAGAGTTAGTCGATTTTTCCAAATTAAACCTTTCACAAAACAACAAAAACTGGACTATTCCTGTTTGTTACGACTTTGAAATGGATTTAGAAAACATGAGCAAGACATTAAAAATAAGCAAAGATGAAATTATAAATACTCACTTAAATACTGAATTCTTTGTTTACATGATTGGCTTTATGCCCGGGCATCCTTTTATGGGAGATTTAAATTCAAAACTATTTTTAAATCGCTTAAAGACACCAAGAGTTAAAATACCACCTGGTTCAGTTGGTATCGTAGAAAAATTTTGTAATATTTATCCTTATGAAAGCCCAGGCGGATGGAACATTGTAGGACGAACTCCAACAAAACTTTTTAATAAAGAAAATGAAACTAATCCATGTCTCTTGTCTCCAGGAGATTCAGTAAAATTTAAATCAATTTCAAAAGAGGAGTTCAAAAAATTATCAAATGAGTAATTATTTTTTTGAAGTATTAAGACCCGGAATAAATACTACCTTCCAAGATAAAGGTCGTTTTCACATGCAACACCTTGGTGTTACACCAGGAGGATGCATGGACTTAGATTCATTTTCACTTGCAAACGCTTTAGTTGGAAATTCTTTAAATGAAGGAACTCTTGAGTTTGCATACCAAGGACCTTTGCTAAAATTAATTAAGGGTAAAACAAAAATTGCTATAACAGGAAATGTTTTTTTCCAAATAATTAGAACTGATAAAGAAATATTAAATGGGGAATGTAACAGAACTTATATTATAAATGAGGGAGATCAAATTGATATTTTAGCAACAAAAAAATCAGCTTACGGTTATATGGCATTACAAGGAGGGTTTAATATAAAAACTTTTTGCAGAAGTGTTTCCGTTTTATCCAGAGCGGAAATTGGTCCTAATGAAGGAAAAAAAATAAAAATAAAAGATAAAATAAATATTAAAATAGAAAGCAACGATAAAAAAGATTTTTTAACTAATGTTGCAGTAAAAAGCAAAAAAAAAATTAGAGTTTTGAAAGGCCCTCAATATGATTATTTTTCAAAAGAAAGCCAAAAAGAATTTTTTTCAAAAGAATATAAAATTTCTAACCTGACAGATCGAATGGGCATGAGATTAGAAGGTGCCATTTTAAAAAATATAGTTAGTACGAATATTCGATCTGAAGGAATTACGAAGGGAGCCATTCAGGTGCCTGCTGATGGCCAACCAATTATACTATTAACTGAATATCCAACAATAGGAGGATATCCTAAAATAGCAAACGTTACATCAGTGGATTATAATCTATTAATTCAAAAAACTCCTGGAGAGAAAATATTTTTTGAACTTATTAAGTTGCGTGAAGCCGAGCAATTGTATAAAGAACATCTCAAAACTATTTCAGAATTTATTAAAAATATTAAAGAGATAAATTGACACTACTAAATAAAATTCCTGGAGCAATTTTAGTTCTAATGGGAGCGTTATGCTTAAGTTTTGGGGGTATAATTGTAAAATCTTTTGAAGGTGCTAATTTATGGCAAATTCTTTTTTGGAGGCAATTTTTTTTCTCAATTGTTGTAGCTTTATATTTATTAGTTACCTTTAAAAAAAATTTCTTTAAATCTTTTCACGATTCTGGTTTACCTGGAATCGTTGCGGGATTATTTTTGGGAGTTGGGTTTTCTGCTTATGTATTTGCGATGTTCCATACTACTGTTGCTAATACTCTTTTTATAATTTCAACCGAAACAATTTTTTTAGCATTATTTGGATATATTTTTTTAAAGGAAAAAATTAATTTAGTAACTTTCATTTCAATTATTATGGGCATGTCAGGTGTACTTATTATAATTGGAAGCTCTTTATCAATTCAATCTGCAAGCCAATTTCTTGGGAATATTGTTGCTTTTATAATGCCCATTTCATTTGCGGTATTAATTGTAATAGTCAGAAAATATCCAAAAGTAGATATGGTGCCATCACAATTCGTAGCTGGAATTTTTGCTGCTTTAATCGGATATTTAATTGCAGGTAAATTATCTATCTCTTCGCATGATCTGTTTTTAGGATTTCTAGCGGGAACTTTTCAAATTGGCTTTGGTTTTATAATGATTACAATTGGATCTAGAACTACTCCTGCTGCCGTGGTCGGTATTTTGATGTTAACCGAAGCAGTTTTTGGACCATTATGGGCTTGGTTTTTTATAAATGAGATACCACCCATTAGTGTACTTATTGGAGGAGGTATCATTATTTCGGCAATTTTGTTTGAGTTTTTTTTCAGTACTAAAAAAAAAGAATAGTTTTATTCATTTGACATTTATTAATATCTATCCGAAGATCCAGTTAATACGGGAGAGACCAATTTAATTGGCGCCGAAGGAGCAACCACCCCGGAAACTCTCAGGCAAAAGGACCGTACACATAATAACTCTGGAAAGAAGGCGTAGCCTCACCGAAGGAGTAAATCTCTCAGGTAACCAGACAGAGGGGGCATTATAAGCGTTATTATGGAAATACAAAAAACAGCTTTATACGATTATCACAAAAGTCTTGGAGCCAAGTTCGTTCCTTTTGCTGGCTATGAAATGCCTGTGCAATATTCTTCAGGAATCGTAGAAGAACATAAACTAACTAGAAGTAGCGTGGGCATGTTCGATGTTTCACATATGGGACAATTGTCAATAGAAGGAAGCGAAGAATTAGCAATAGAATTAGAAAAAATTATTCCTGCAGATCTAAAAAAAATAAAACTTAATCAATCAAAATATTCTTTCCTTACTAATGAAGATGGTGGAATCCATGATGATTTAATTGTAACTAAAGTTGAAAAAGGTTTTAATATTATTCTCAATGCTGCATGTAAAAATAATGATTATAAAATAATTAGTGGTTCACTTAAAGATAAATTTAAAATAACTTTGCATGAGAATTTGTCTCTTGTTGCTTTGCAAGGACCAAAATCATCACAAATATTAGACAAAATAATTAGCGGAGTTTCTTCTCTTAAGTTCATGAATGGTAATAAATTTTCTTATAATGATAGAGATGTTTATATAACAAGATCGGGTTATACAGGAGAAGATGGATTTGAAATTTCCATACCAAATGAATCAGTAGAAGATTTTGCAAAAAAATTAACATCACAAAACGTTAAACCAATTGGTTTAGGAGCCAGAGATACTTTAAGATTAGAAGCTGGATTGTGTCTTTACGGTCACGACATAAATGAATCTACAAGTCCTATTGAAGCGAATCTTAAATGGGCAATATCTAAGAGAAGAAGAGAAGAAGGTGGATTTGTAGGTTACAAAAAAATTAAATCAGATTTAAATGGAAGTTTAAATCGATTAAGAGTTGGCATTAAACCTGAAGGAAAAATTATAGCTAGAGAAGGAGTTAAGATTTTTTCTGAAGATGGTAAACAAATTGGATCTATTACAAGCGGTACTTTTGGACCAAGTGTTAATGGACCTATCGCTATGGGTTATGTAAAATTAAATTTTACAAAACCTGGAACAAAGGTCTTTTTGGAAGTTAGAGGAAAGAAACATGAAGCCAAAATATCAGAATTTCCATTTTATAAAAAAAGTTATGCGAGGTAAAAAATGAGCGAAAAAAAATATTCAAAACAACATGAATGGATTACTATAGAAGGAGATGTTGCGACTGTCGGTATTACGAAACACGCAGCTGAAATGCTAGGAGATGTCGTGTTTGTTGAGTTACCGGAAAAAGGAAAGAATGTAGAGAGAGAAGGACAGGCAGGAGTAGTAGAGTCAACAAAAGCAGCTAGCGATGTTTATACTCCAATTACTGGTGAAATTACTGATACAAATCAATCCATTGTAGACGATCCCGGTAACGTGAATAAAGATCCCGAGGGTGCAGCTTGGTTTTTTAAAATTAAAATAAAAAATAAGTCAGAGTTAGATCAATTAATGAGTAAAGCTGATTACGATAAGTTTGCAAAGGAGAATCCAAATTAAATGTTAAAAAACGCTCAGAAAGATTTTATCCAAAGGCATATAGGATCTTCTAAAGAAGAGCAGAAAGTTATGCTTAAAGAATTGGGTTATAATAACTTAGATGAGTTAATCGCTAAAACAGTACCAGAAAAAATTTTATTAAAAGAAAATCTAAGTATTAGTGAACCTAATTCAGAGTACAAAGCACTTAGAAAATTAAAAGATATCTCTCAAAAGAATAAAATTTATTCAAATTTTATCGGAATGGGATATTACGGAAATTATACACCATATGTAATACTAAGAAATATTCTGGAGAATCCTGGATGGTATACTTCTTATACTCCTTACCAACCAGAAGTGGCCCAAGGAAGACTCGAAATGCTTTTAAATTTTCAGCAGATGATAATTGATTTTACAGGGATGGATATTGCGAATGCATCACTTTTAGATGAAGGTACTGCCGCGGCCGAAGCTATGGGTTTAAGTTATAGAATTTGCAAAAGTGATACCAAAAAAGTTTTTGTTTCAAAAAATTGTCACCCTCAAACCATTGATGTGATTAAAACAAGAGCTGAACCATTGGGTCTAAAAATAATAGTAGGGGATGAAGATAGAGATATTAATGAAAATATTGTTTGCGGAATTATACAATATCCAGGAACTTTAGGAGATATAAAAGATCCCAGCGAAGCTATTAGCAAAATACATAAACAAAATGGAAAAGCAGTATTGGTTTGTGATTTATTGGCGCTTGCTAAAATCAAAACACCCGCTGAATTAGGAGCGGATATAGCTGTGGGAAGTGCACAACGTTTTGGAATTCCAATGGGTTATGGGGGACCACACGCTGCGTTCTTTGCTACCAAAAATGAATACAAAAGATCAATGCCAGGAAGAATAGTTGGTGTTTCAGTGGACAGGCATGGTAACAAAGCTTATAGACTGGCTCTACAAACAAGAGAACAACACATAAGAAGAGATAAAGCTACTAGCAATATTTGTACCGCGCAGGCTTTGCTTGCAATAGTTTCAGCAGCATATGCTGTATATCATGGCCCAAAAGGAATTAAAAAAATAGCAGATACCGTTTCACAACTTGCTAAAAATTTCGCGGATAAATTAAAACAATCTGGCTATGAACTTTACTCAGATTATTTTTTTGATACTGTTACTGTAAAAACACTAGATAAAACAGATAAAATTTATCAAAACGCACTTAATCAACAAGTGAACATAAGAAAAGTTAACTCTGAGATGTTATCAGTTTCATTTGATGAGAGAAAAAATCTTTATAGAGCTAATCAAGTATTAAAAATTTTTAACTGTTCAGAAACAATTAAGGAAACGACTAAAGAAACGACAAGCAAAAGCTTATCTAATTTGCCAAAAACTTTATTAAGAAGCTCAACATATTTAGATCACCCAGTTTTTAACAGTTACCATTCTGAAACGGCTATGCTTAGATATTTAAAAAAATTAGAAGACTCTGATATCGCATTGAATAGATCAATGATAGCTTTAGGCTCATGTACGATGAAATTAAATTCAGTTTCTGAAATGATCCCTGTAACGTGGAAAGAATTTTCACATCCACATCCATTTTGCCCCATTGAACAAATGGATGGTTACAGAGAATTATTTACTGATTTAAAAAATTGGCTAAGAACAATAACAGGTTTTTCTGGTGTTTCTTTGCAACCAAATGCCGGAGCTCAAGGAGAATTCGCTGGCCTAATGGTAATTAGAAAGTTTCATGAAAAAAATGATCAAAAAAATAGAAATGTTTGTTTAATACCAAGCTCTGCGCACGGAACTAATCCAGCAAGCGCACAAATGGCCGGCATGAAAGTTGTTGTTGTTAATTGTGACTCATATGGAAATGTAGATTATGAAGATTTAAAGAAAAAAGCCGAAAAATACTCAGATACTTTGTCTACCCTAATGGTAACTTATCCCTCAACCCACGGAGTTTTTGAAGAAAAAATACGGGATATTTGTGATTTAGTTCATAAACATGGCGGCCAAGTTTATATGGATGGAGCAAATCTAAATGCATTGGTTGGTATTGCAAAACCAGGAAATTTTGGCCCTGATGTTTGTCATATTAATTTACACAAAACATTCTGCATACCTCATGGTGGAGGCGGTCCAGGAATGGGCCCTATTGCCTGTAAAAAACATTTAGAGATTTATTTGCCAAGCCATCCAGTAATTGATTCTGGTACTACTTCTGGAATAGGAGCAATTTCAGCAGCTCCCTGGGGAAGTTCAAGCATTCTTTCTATATCATGGATGTATATTAAAATGATGGGCGCAGAAGGTTTAAAACTTGCTACTCAAAATGCAATTCTAAATGCTAATTATATAGCACACAAACTTAAAGATTATTTTCCAATTTTATATAAAGGAAAAAATGGAAATGTAGCTCATGAATGTATTATAGATATTAGAAAAATTAAAAGTGAGACAGGTATCACTGAGGAAGATATAGCAAAAAGACTAATCGATTTTGGTTTTCATGCACCCACAATGTCTTGGCCAGTTCCAGGCACAATGATGATAGAACCAACAGAAAGTGAAAATTTGTCTGAGATTAATAGATTTTGTGATGCCCTAATTAAAATAAGAGAAGAAATTAATAAAGTTAAGAATGGAGAATTTGATAAAATTGATAACCCTTTAAAAAATGCACCGCATACGCATATAGAACTTACTGCAAATGAATGGAAACATAAATATGATAGAGAAAGTGCAGGATATCCGTCTGCGACTTTAAAATCTTATAAGTACTGGCCTCCCGTTGCTAGAGTGGACAATGTTTATGGTGATAAAAATTTATTTTGTTCTTGTCCTTCATTGGATGACTATAAAGAATCAGCCGCATAAAAAGTTTGTATGAAAATTGCTGTAGTAGGTTCTGGAATATCTGGACTTAGCGCTGCACATTTTCTATCTAAAAAATATCATGTAGATTTATTTGAAAAACAAGACCATTTTGGTGGCCACTCTTACACTGTTAATGTGCCTGCAACAAAATTTAATGAATTAATTTCTGTTGATCTTGGATTTATAGTTTTTAATAAAATTAACTATCCTAATCTAGTAAAATTGTTCGAAAATCTTCAAGTACCATACGAAAAAAGCAATATGTCTTTTTCAGTTTCTGTAAAGGATACAAATATTGAATATTCTGGAAGTGGATTAAATGGATTATTTAGCAACAAAAGAAACATTTTTAAATTAGATTTTCTTAGAATGATTAAAGAAATATTTTCATTTTATAAAATGGCTGATAAAATTAATATTCAAAATTATTCAAATCATACCCTAGGAGAATTTTTAAAATTAAAAAAAATGTCAGATTATTTTATTAATTTTCATATTATACCAATGGCGGCAGCAATATGGTCAATGCCTCCAAACATGGTTTATGACATGCCAATGGTATTATTTTTAAATTTTTTTAAAAATCATGGTCTCTTTAAAATAAAAAATAGACCTCAATGGTATACAGTTACAGGAAGAAGCAAAACTTACGTAAATAAAATCTTACAAACTATTAATGGTGAATATTATAAAAATTATCCAATTGTAAACGTGGTCAGAAATCAAAATAGTGTCCGGTTATATTACGGTTCTTCAAATGAATATTTTGATTATGACAAAGTAGTTTTGGCCACGCATGCGGATGAAGCACTAAGATTGATAAAAAAACCTACAGAAAGTGAAATAAGAATACTAAATAATTTTAAATATAAAAATAATATTGCATATTTACACACAGACGAGTCCCTGATGCCAAAAAACAAAAATTCGTGGTCAAGTTGGAACTCAATAGTAATGAAAAATGACCCACAAAAAAATTGTGTAACTTATTGGCTTAATAAACTTCAAAATTTAAAAAGCTATAAAAATTATTTTTTAACTCTTAATCCAATAACCAAATTAGAAAATGATAAAATTTTAAAAAAAGTTGAATTTACCCATCCATATTTTGACATGAAAACAGTTAATGCTCAAAAACAACTTTCAAGCTTACAAGGTGTTAACAATATATGGTTCTGTGGAAGTTATTTTGGTTACGGATTTCATGAAGATGGCATAAAATCCGCAATACAGGCTGTAAATAATCTATGAGTTTTTTTAGTTCATGTATTTATTCTGGTTTTGTTATTCATAAAAGATTTAAACCAAAAAAACATTTCTTTTCGTATAAAACTTTTTCTCTTTTTATAGATTTAAACGAATTAGAAATTTTACAAAAGAAGATAAAGTTTTTTTCATATAACAAATTTAATGTTTTAAGTTTTTATAATGTTGACCATGGACCAAGAGATGGAAGTTCGTTAACTGACTGGGTAAAAAAAATTTTGAATAAAGCAGATATAAATATAGGTGCAGGCAGCATTAAGTTGCTTTGCTACCCACGTTTTTATGGATATGTTTTTAATCCACTGAGTATATTTTACTGTTACGACGAAGGCTTAAAGTTAAAAGCGATACTATATGAAGTTAAAAATACTTTTAATGAACAGCATACTTATGTCTTTTCTAACTCATCATCGTCGGACTTGATTTTTAATAAATGTGAAAAAAAATTCTATGTTTCACCTTTTATTGAAATGGATACATTTTACAACTTTAGATTGTTAAAACCGGGAAAAATTTTAAAAGTTTATATAAAACAAAATGATATGACCGGGGTTCTGCTTAGTGCATGCCAAGTTGGAAAAAGATTGGAAATGAGCAGTAAAAATTTATTTTTGCAATTTATTAGGCATCCGCTTATGTCATTTAAAGTTATTTTAGCGATACACTTTGAAGCATTTAGGTTGTGGGCTAAAGGGGTTAAACATGTAAAAAAAAAGGTTAAAATTAAAAATAATTTGTCTATAGAAAATTAATGAAATCTATTTTGCATTATCTGTCAGATCAGTTTGTTTTTTGGAATTTAAAAAATATTAAGCAGGGCTATTTAGTCTTAAAAGACTCGAAGGCCAACGAGCATTTTTTTGGAGATAATAAAAGCTTATTGAAAGCTAGTCTGAAGATTAATGAACCAAGTTTTTGTTTTAAATTATTAAAACAAGGAAGTAGCGCATTAGGAGATAGCTATATCAAGGGTGAATTTGAAACTCAAGATTTGACATCGCTAATAGAACTTAGTGCAAAGAATATTGACATTACTCATAAATTTTCTGGTTTTTTCCAGATGTCTTTTTTAAAAAAGTTTTTACCTAAAAAATATAAAAATACAAAAGAAAGAAGTAAAAAAAATATTTCATTACACTATGATTTAGGTAACGATTTTTTTTCAACTTGGTTAGATAGCACGTTGACTTATTCTTGTGGTATATTTAATTCTTCAGATGAAACTTTAGAAAAAGCTCAAATTAATAAATATAATAAATTAATAAATTTAATTAAACCTAAACGAGGAGATAAAATTTTAGAAATCGGATGTGGTTGGGGCGGTTTTGCAGAACAATTAACCAAAAATTATGATGTTAAATTAGATTGTATAACTATTTCAAAAAAACAATTTTTGTTTACCAAAGAAAGAATCAGAAAGCTGGGACTTAACCATAAAGCAGATGTTAAAATGATAGATTATAGAGATGTACAACAAAAGTATGACAGCATCGTATCAATTGAAATGATAGAAGCTGTAGGTGAGCAATATTTGCAAAAATATTTTAACACTATAAAAAAAAATTTACTTCCAGGTGGAAAGGCAGCAATTCAAGCTATTATTATCAAAAATGAACTTTACAATAGATATAGAGCCAACGAGGATTTTATACAAAAATATATTTTCCCAGGTGGTTTTTTGCCTTCCTTTGAATCTATAAATAAATTATCCCAGGAGTCTGGTTTAAAAATAGATGAATATAAACTATATGGCGATCATTATTCAAATACTTTACAAAAATGGAGAGAAAGTTTTTTAAATTCGTGGGATTTAATTTCAAGACAGGGATTTGATATTAACTTTAAGAAAATGTGGGACTTCTATTTTTCTTATTGTGATGCTGGGTTTAAGTCAAAAAATATTGATTTAGTCCAATTTTCTTTTAGCAACAAATGAGATTATTTTTATCATTTTTAGCTATTATATTATTAAGTAATTGTTCAAATATGAAACCAATAGATTTTAAAGATCAGAAACCTAGATTAATTATAGAAGAATATCTATCTGGCAATGTTAAGGCATGGGGAATTTTACAAAACAGATCTGGTAAAGTAACAAGACAATTTTCAGCTGAGTTGATAGGAAAATGGGATGGAAAACAATTAATTTTAGATGAAAAATTTAACTGGTCTGATGGTGAAGTACAAACTAGACAATGGAAAATAAAAAAAATTGACGAACATAATTATGAGGGAACCGCAGAAGACGTTGTAGGTACAGCAAAAGGTTATTCTTACGGACCAGCATTTAAGTTTGAATATGTTTTATTAGTTTCTGTTAAGGGCAGAGAGATGAAAATAACTTTTGATGATTGGATATTTAAGCAGGATGAAAAAGTTGCAATTAATAGAGCTACAATGACTAAGTTTGGAATAAAAGTTGCAGAGCTAACTGTATTTTTTCAAAAAGACTAATACTTAATAGTTTTCATTCCTTTTTTTACTAAAAGAAAATAAAGCCAATTTGGTATAATTTTTAATAGTTTCATTAACATAGTAAAAACTAAGGGAAAATGAATTTCAAATGCATTTTTTTTTGTTAAACCTATAAACATTTTTTCTGCAGCAAATTCTGCAGATTTAATCATGGGCATAGGAAACTTATTTTTATCAGTCATGGGAGTTTTAATAAAGCCAGGACTCACCAATGATACTCTTACGTTATGTCTTTTAAAATCAAAGTAAAGACTTTCCGCAAGGCTTGTAAGGGCCGATTTGGAAGCGCAATATCCAGAAGCGGCTGGTAGTCCTCTATAACCAGCTACTGAAGAAACTATAGAAATATGACCATTTTTTTTCTCTCTAAAATAAGTATTAACTGCCATTATACAATTTAAGGTCCCAAAAAAATTTGTTTCCATAATTTCTCTAATCTTTTCAGAGCTAAGTTTAATTTCTGAATCAGGATCGTGCATTCCTGTGCAAAACAAACAAATGTCTATAGAGCCTAGTTTTTTTACTATATTTTCAAAAACATTTTTAGCAGCTATTTCATCTTTAACATCAAGTGGAAAAGAAAAAATATTTGAATTTTGGCCACTAAGATCATTAAGTAATTTTTCTCTTCTAGCAGATGCGGCAACTTGCCAACCTTCATTAGCGAACTTTATTGCTGTTGCTTTTCCAATACCGCTACTAGCTCCAGTTATCCATATGTTTTTTGACATTTGTTCAATTTAAACAAATTTTTTATAAAATGTAATAAAAAACTGCGGCAAGATTGTATTAGAATATTTTTTTACAAATTATATAAGTTTAGAATCATTATAAACTAATTATTACGCTATGTCTGAGAAATACTTAATATTTGGGGCAACCGGCGCAACAGGGTCAGCCTTAGCCAAGCAGCTATATGACAAAAAACAAGATTGTCATTTAATAGGCAGAAATGAAGAAGAACTAAAAAATTTAGCAAATAAGTTAAATTATACTTTTTCTGTTTGCGATGTTTTGAAAATAAATTTTGCCAAAAATTTACTAAACGAACTATCTAATATTGAAGTTTTGGGAATTGCTTATTGTGTAGGTTCGATTGATATAAAACCATTTAAATTAACTAAATCTAGTGATTTTGTTTCTAGTTATGTTTTAAATTTGGTAGCAGTAACTGAAATTATAAGAAGCTTTCAAGAAAACTTAAAAAAAAATAATGGATCAGTTGTATTATTTTCTACAGTTGCAGCAAAAAAAGGTTTTATTAATCATAGCATAATTTCATCAGCTAAATCAGGAGTAGAAGGTTTAACCGTTGCTTTAGCTGCGGAACTAGCTCCTAATATAAGAGTTAATTGTATAGCTCCAAGTTTAACAAAATCAAAAATGGCAAAAACAGTAATTAAGAATTCAAAAATAGAAGAGACTATTGCAAAGCTGCATCCATTAAAAAGAATTGGAGAAGCTTCAGATGCGGCGAGTTTAGCAAATTTTCTTTTGTCTAAAAACAGTTCTTGGATAACAGGTCAAATAATCGGAGTTGATGGCGGAAGGGCATCAATAGCGTAAATATGTTTTCTAAAAAACAAATAAGTTTAAAAGCTTGGATAAAACAAAAATGGAGAACTAAATCAGGAAAAAAATCTTCTCTCACTGGTGAACGCTATTTACCTGAAAAAGCTATTAAAGCACTTTCTAATTTTGAATATAGACTTACAACAAAAGCAAAACGTAAAGCTAATAAAATAAATAAGCAATTTTCAAAACAACCAAAATATATAGCTGATAAAATAAGAAAATATAGAAACGAATGGAAAATAGATAACAAAATTAAACATAGCAATTATACTAAACCAAATTTAAGAAAAAAACTCTTTGAAGAAATCAAAGCTATAAAAACTCATGGAACAAGAGCTGGACAATGGTCAGCCAGAAAGGCACAATTATTGGCTAAAAAATATAAAGCTTTAGGAGGAGGGTATTATTAATGTCATTAACTAAAAAAATTATTTCTCTATTAATATTTAATCTTCTTGCTTTTGGTGCTTCTGCCTGGGGAAGTTATGTAACTAACTTATACAAAGAACCTTGGTATTCTTCGATAACAAAACCAACCTTTAATCCACCAGAATGGGTTTTTGCTCCTGTTTGGATAACTTTATATGTAGCAATGTCAGTTGCTATTTGGTTGATATGGATAAATCCAAAAAGAGTTGAAAAAATTATTTATATTTATTTCATCCATTTACTTATTAACGGAAGCTGGAGTATATTTTTTTTCGGACTTCACCTAATACTTGCATCTTTAATTATAATTGGGATTATTATTTTTTTTGTCGTTTGGCTAATAAAATTATATTACCCAATTAACAAGCTTAGTTCATTTTTGATGGTTCCCTACCTTATATGGTTAAGTTATGCATTTGTTTTAAATTTCTATATTTTTATACTTAATTAAGTTGTGATATATTTTTCCTAAAGGGGATTCATGGACGATGTAGTTGTTGTTGGTGGTGGCATTATAGGAGCTGCTACAGCATATTTTTTGTCAAAAGAAGGCAGAAAAGTAAGAGTTATAGAAAGAGATCCTGCATATAAAAAAGCATCTTTTCCTTTATCTTTAGGTGGTTTTAGAAGACAATTTTTTCAAAAAGAAAATATTAAATTAGGTAAATTTGCTTTGGAATTTATTTCTGATATTTCAAATACGCTAAAAACAAAAAATAATCCAAACCCAACAGCAAGCATGGTGCCAAATGGATATCTATTATTATTTGGACCAGAACATGCAAAAGAACAATACGAAGCTTTAAAAAATCACCAGGCATGTGAAGCTGGCACAAAAAATATTCCTGCAAGTAAATTGAAGGAAATTTTCAATTGGATCAATCCAGAAGGTTTAGAAACAGCAACTTATACTGATAGTAAAATTGAAGGTTGGATAGATCCTCATATGTTTCATAATGCTTTAAAAAATAAAGCTATTGAATTAGGTGCCAAATTTGAAAAAGGAGATGTTAAAAAGATTAGCGACATAAAAGCAAAAACCATTGTATCTGCTGCAGGATGTTGGACTAAAGAGTTGCTCGACGATATCCCTGTCGCACCACAAAAACACACGGTCTTTAGAATAAAATGTCCCAAGCATTATCCCGAAATGCCATTAACTGGTGACCTACCATCAGGAGTTTATTGGAGGCCGGAGGGTAAAGAGTATTTAGCAGGATCTCCAAATTCTAAATTTGATTGTCCAGATTTGGAACCCGAGTGGGATGATTTTGAAAGTCTTGTATGGCCCGCTCTAGCAAACAGAGTACCGGAATTTGAAAAATTAAAATTAACTGGTGGCTGGGCCGGGTATTACGATTGTAATGTTCTAGATAATAATGCAATTGTAGGAAAACATCCTAAATACGAAAATGTGTTTTTAGCGACAGGATTTACCGGCAGAGGTTTAATGCAAGCACCTGGTATTGGTAGAGCATTAACTGAATTAATTACAACAGGCTCATATCAATCAATTGATCTATCTTGCTTTTCAATTGATAGAATTTTTAAGCAAAACAAAAGAATAGAGCCTTACGTATTATAAATTATTTTTTCTTATATTTTGCAGCTTCCTCTGAACCGCCAGTTGCAGATCCTTTACTATAGGAATGAGCTCCCATTCCTGCTAGTTGTCCATTTTTCACAATTAAATATTGATCTCTGATTGGTTTTTTATCAAAGAAGCATTCTAATATTTCTCTTACTCCATCAGCATACCTTGCTTGCGCAGATAATGATGTTCCAGATGTGTGTGGAGTCATACCGTGATTTGGCATACTTCTCCAAACATGATCATTTGGAGCTGGTTGAGGAAACCATACATCGCCAGCGTACCCGCTCAATTGACCTGATTTTAGCGCTGCTGCTATATCATCTTTATTACAAATCTTACCTCTTGCCGTATTTACGATATAGGCACCCTTTTTCATTTTGCTAATCAAACTTTTATTAAATAAATTTTCAGTTTCAGGATGTAATGGACAATTTATTGTAACTACATCACATACTTTAACCATAGACTCAACGGAACTATGAAAGGTTAAATTTAATTCTTGCTCTACACTTTTAGGCAATCTATGTCTGTCAAAATAATGAAGATGTACATCGAAAGGTTTCATTTTTCTTAATGCATCTAAACCAATTCTGCCTGCTGCAACTGTACCAATATGCATACCTTCAACATCATAACTTCTTTGTACTGCATCTGCGATATTCCAACCACCTTCATTAACTATTCTGTGTTGATTGTGGTAATCCCTTACCAAAGAGACGATCATCATTACAATATGTTCAGCAACAGACCTAGAGTTACAAAAAGTTACTTCAACAACATCTATTTTATTATCCATAGCAGCTTGTAGATCTACGTGGTCTGAACCAATACCTGCAGTTATAGCCATTTTTAAATTTTTAGCTTTTGCAATTCTTTCTTTTGTTAAATAATAGGGAAAAAATGGCTGAGAAATTACTATATCAGCGTCCACAATGTGTTTGTCAGCTTCACAACCTTCACCATCTTTGCTATTTGTAACTATTAATTCATGGTTATTACTTTCTAAAAACTTTCTTAAACCAAGTTCACCTGATACGCATCCTAGCAATTGTCCAGGAGTAAAGTCTCTTCCTTTTGGAGTAGGCAAACTCATTCCGTCAGGATATTTTTCTAATTTTGGTAAATCCGACAACGGATAAGCTTTTGGCATCCCATTTTTCGGATCATCGTATAATACACAAAGTATTTTCATATTCTCCCCTTATTTATTGATAATATTAAATAATTCTAGCACTAATAATATTTTTTATCAAATCTTTTATAAGTTTCTATATCGGATATTTCTTTTTTAAAATCAGACGATTTAAGACAATTCCAAATACTATTATTATTATTGAACCAATTATTATAGGACTTACTAAGTAGTCTATTGAAACACTTCCTACAATTATAATTATAGGATTTCCACCCGCAGGGGGGTGAGAAACTTTAAACAACATCATTAAACTAACACCTAATCCAACTGCTAATGGTATAATAATAAAGGTAGGTACCGCAGTAAAAAATAAAAAAACTATTCCCACTACGGAAGTTAACAAGTGACCAAAAAAAATATTTTTTGGTTGAGCAAACGCGTTTTCCGGATAGCCATATAAAAGTACCATTGAAGAACCGAAAGAAGCTATTAAAAAAACACCAAGTTCTGTTTTATAAGTTAAAAGCGTAAGTGCGCCAATTGTGATTATAGAAAACAAACCCGCCAGCAATGATTGGGTAAATTCTTTTTTATTCATAATTTATAATTTAGTGCTTTTGCAACAGTTTTAAAAGGTAACAACAAGCATTCCTTTCTAGAAATATTATTTTTTTTTATTATCTTATTAAATTCTTTCCACTCTTTATCAAAAGATTGCACGTTTTTTTCAAAGATATTTATTGCCTGTTTTGCAAATTTTTTAAACTTTTCAATAGATTTGTTTTTAGCATTTTTAGATAGCAAGCTCACGGAAGCTTGGCAGTATATACAAGACTCACATTCGTATTTAAAATCTAAAATTTTATTATCTCCAATAATCAAATAAACTTTTATTTCATCACCACAAATTGAATTTTTTAGCCTTGAGAAATGTGTGTGATTATCAAGTACACCATGATTCCCAGTATTTGATGCTATTTTAATGATTTCTTTATCTATCATTTAAACTTTATTGTATTTTCTTTAACATTTATAATTTGTTTTATGAGTGAATACAATATATCCGATGCCATGCTTGCTAGAGGAAAATGAAAAACAATAAATTAGAAGCTTCTCTTAATAAATTATTTTCAAACTCCGGGTATAAGATGATAGACGTCAGTGACAAGAATATTACACATCGAAAAGCTTTGGCTACCGGAGAAATATTTTTAAGTCAAAAAATAATTAAATTGATCAAAGGTAAAAAAATGCCAAAGGGTGACCCTTTGTCTATCGCGGAAGTATCCGGAATTAATGGAGTTAAAAAAACAAGTGAACTTATTCCATTATGCCACCCATTACCTTTAGATCATATATCTTTGCACACAGAAATTAATGAGAAGAACAATTCTATTGTTGTTTACTGTTTGGTTTCTGCAAATTCTAAAACAGGCGTAGAGATGGAAGCGCTTTCCGGCGTAACTTCGGCGCTACTTGCCATTTATGACCTTTCGAAAATTGTTGAACCAAATTTAAAAATTTCTAACACAAAACTTCTTGTTAAATCTGGGGGTAAAAAAGGGTTATGGATTAATCCAGATGGAATACCAAAAAAAATAAAAGACGCTTTAAATATTTAAATGATTAAATACAACGAAGCTATAAAAATTATTAATAAAATTTCTTTAAAATTGCCAGATGAAAAAATTTCTACTCTAAATTCTTTAAACAGAGTCTGTGCAAAAAATATTTTATCACCAGCAAAAAATCCACTATCTAACAATACAGCGTTTGATGGTTTCGCCATTGTGGCTAAAGAAACAAAAGGATTATCTCGAAAAAAAGTTAAAAAATTTAGAATTTTAAAATCTATTGGCGCAGGTGATAATCCAAAAATAAGAAATTATCGTAAAAATTCTTCAGTAGAAATTATGACTGGTGCCATAATTTCTAAACCATTCGATTCCATTATACCGGTTGAAAAGATAAAATATTTTCCATCGAAAAAAAAACCAACACATATAGTTGTAGATCATGAAATAAAAAAATTTTCGTTTATTCGATTTGCTGGAGAAGATTTTGATATAAAGGATATAGTAATAAAAAAGGGAGAACTGATCCAACCAAAGCACTTAATGGCTTTGACTGCGCTAGGAATTAAGAATTTATATGTGAAGAAAAAACCGAAAATAATTTTTTTTGGTACAGGAAATGAAATAGTAGACTATAAAAAGAAAAATATTTTAGATTGGGAGGTGCGCAATTCTAACAATCATTATTTTTTATCATTTGGAAAAAGCTTACATTGTAAAATAGTTGATGGGGGAGTAATCAAGGACAATCAACAGAAAAAACTTAAAGAAAAATTAAAAAAATCGCTTAGTTCAGATATTGATATATTTGTAACATCAGGCGCAATATCAGCAGGTAAGTTTGATTTCATTCCAGAATTAATTAATAAATTTGGCTTTAAAAAATATTTTAAAGGCGTTTCTATAAAGCCAGGTCGACCTATAATGTTATCTAAATTTAGAAAAAAAAATAAACTATTTTTTGGTTTGCCTGGGAACCCTATTTCATGTGCCACGGGCTTTCGTTTCTTTATTTATCCTTTGTTGCGTAATAGTTTAGGAATGACAAAAGAGGAAAAGTTTAAGGCTAAATTGATAAATAAATATTCAAAAAGAAAAGACTTTACTCATTTTGCCAGATGTTTAATTAATGTTAATTCTAGAGGATTAATAAAAATACGAGTATTGCAGGAACAACAATCGCATAAAATTAAATCTTTAGCAAAAGCAAACTGCTGGGGAATTTTTCCAAACGGCAAGGACCAATTTAAATCAGGCGATATTATTGAATGGGTACCATTAATTCCTAGTAGCTAATAGATAATTTTTATGGTTTAATTTATTTATGTTAACAGATTCTTTCCAAAGAAAAATATCTTACATAAGAGTTTCGGTAACAGACCGTTGTGATTTTAGATGCACTTATTGCATGCCCGAAGACATGGAGTTTTTACCTAAAAAGGATGTTTTGTCTTTAGAAGAATTGGATAGACTTTGTAACGCATTTATCGACCTTGGAGTAAAAAAACTTAGAATTACTGGTGGCGAACCTCTTGTTAGAAAAAATATAATGCAATTATTTAAAAATTTAGGAAAAAATCTAGGTAAAGGACTTGATGAATTAACACTTACTACAAACGGATCTCAACTCAGTCGTTATGCAGAAGATTTGTTTAATACTGGAGTTAGAAGAATTAATATTTCGTTAGATTCTCTTAATAAAAATAAATTTAAAAAAATTACTCGAAATGGTGATTTTGATAAAGTTATAAAAGGTATAATGGCTGCTAAAAAGGCAGGATTAAAAATAAAAATCAATACAGTAGCTTTAAAAGGAATTAATGACGACGAAGTTTTAAAATTAGTAAACTGGTGTGGGGAAAATAAGTTTTCATTAACATTTATAGAAGTCATGCCAATGGGGGAAATTGGAGAAAAAAGAATAGATCAGTACATGCCCCTAACCGAAGTTGAAAGTCTAATACAAAAAAAGTATAGCATTACCAATGATCCATTAAGAACTGCTGGCCCGGCTCGTTATGTACATTGCCATGAAACAGATCAAAAAATTGGTTTCATTACTCCACACACTCATAATTTTTGTGAACTTTGTAATCGAGTTAGAATTACATGTACGGGAGAAATGTATATGTGTTTAGGACAACAGGATAAAGCAGATTTAAAAACGCCTTTAAGAAAAAGTGAAAATAATCAATTGTTAAAAGAGACAATATATGAAGCCATTAAAAGAAAACCAAAGGGACATGACTTTGTTATTGAAAGAAAAGAAAGCAAAAATTTTGTTCCTAGACACATGAATGTAACTGGCGGTTAAAATGGAAATTCAATTAAAACTTTACGGTTCATCGAAAATATTAAGTGAAAAGGAAACAATAAATGTTAAATTACCAAACAACTCAAACATAAAAAATCTAAGAGATATCTTAGCTAAAATTATTTCTGAAAAATATTCAAAAAGTAATTTAAAAAATCTACCTATGACTGCGGCCTTTTTTAGCGAAAAGGATGAGGTTGTAGATGATAGCTACAAGTTAAGCAATAAAGAGTTCATTTCTATTATTCCTCCTATTGGCGGTGGTTAATGAGTTTACATACTGCTCTCGTCAAAATAGAAGAGGAAAAAATCTCTTCAGAAAAAGCAAAAAAATTTATTGCTTCCAAAGAAAATGGTGCAGAATCTATTTTTGTGGGAAAAGTTAGAAATGAAAATGAAGGAAAAAAAGTTTTAGCTGTGACCTACGACGCTCACGATCAGGCTGTCATTAAATCTTTTCAATTAATCTGTAATAATGCAAAAAATAAATTTGATAAAAATGCGAAAATTTTTTTAGAACATGCCAAAGGTTATGCGCCTGTAGGAGAAATAAGTATTCTAATAGCTGTTGGATCAGGGCATAGAGATGAAGCATTTAAAATTTGTAGATACATTCTTGAGGAAGTAAAACATCATTCACCAATTTGGAAAAAAGAGCATTATACAGATGGAAAAGAGGAATGGCTTCCTGGACATTCTTTAAGACCCAAGAAAGAAGTTAAATAATGACAAAAAATAAAACTAATTTTGCAATTTTTATAGTTTTGTTAGCTGGAATTATTTGGTCCTTTGGTGCTTTAGTAGTGAGATATATAGAAGATGCTCGTTCTGTACCTTGGCAATATTTATTTTTTAGGGGTTTAACTATTTTTGTTATTTTAAATCTTTATTTATTTTTTAAAGAAGGAAAATCGTTTATCAAAAACTATAAAAAAATTGATTTATCAGTAATTATAGGTGGGTTGGGCTTTGCTACTGCCTTTATGGGTTTTATATGGTCCATCACTCATACCTCTGCCGCTGTTACTCTTTTAATGCTTGCAGCAATGCCATTCATGACAGCAATACTTGGATATATTTTTCTTAAAGAAAAAGTTTCTTTAAATACTATGACTTCAATTATTGTTGCTGCAATCGGGGTTATTTTTATGGCTTATAGCAGTAATAAGTTGGGAACTTTGTTTGGTTTAGTTGTTGGCCTTATATCAGCTTTAGGTTTTTCAATCGGTTCAATTTCTTTCAGATGGAATAAAAAGTTACCAACCTTTACGACCATTTCTTTAGCAGGATTATTTTGTGCAATTATTTCATTTGCTGTACTGATTTTAAACGAAGACAATTTTTTTACCACATTTAGAAACTCATCTCTTTCAGCTTTACATGGAACTTTAGTTTGTTCAGGTTTAATTCTTTACTCAATAGGTTCTAAAAAATTACCTGCAGCTGATCTTACTTTGCTATCTCTTACAGAAGTTCTAGGTGGTATTTTTTGGGTTTGGCTACCAATTTTTGGTATTAATGAGGTCCCGACTACTAATACGATAATAGGTGGGTTTATTATCACATTTGCCCTTTTATATTATAGTTTAAACACCAAGAGAAATAGACGATTTATTGGATTAAATTAACACAACAAAAAAAAATCTTATTTTTTTAAAATAAAAACTGCGACAAAAAAGTTTTCATTTTAATCTGCTATTATTATTATTTTCATATTTCAAACACAATCTTGAATTAAATAAGTGTTAAATGCGTTTATCATTATTTTATACTTTCATTTTTTTATATTGGACAATTTTAATTTTTGGCCCATTTATTAATTAATATATGACAAAAATCTTATTCTTTTCTTCTTGGACTTTAATTATCGTGTTCTTTGCGATAGCTACTGTTTTGGCATAAAGGCAGTATAGTCGCAGCGACAAACTTAATATTTTAACATTAAAAATAAAATACTAAAACAATAGTATGAAAAAACTATTTACATCACTTTTTATATTATTTATCTCAGCGCAAACAGCTATTGCTGCCGATAAAACTATAGAGATGCTAAACAAATTAGGCAAAGAACACATGGTTTATTCACAAAAAATTGTGAATATTAATGTTGGCGATACCGTTTTTTGGAAATCAACTACCCCTGGTCATAATGTTGAATTTATTAAGGGAGGTATACCTGAAGGTGTAGAAAAATTTAAATCTAAAATTAATCAAGATGTGCAATATAAATTTCAAATTCCAGGCATCTACGCTTATTGGTGCACTCCTCACAAAGGTATGGGCATGATTGGTTTTGTCGTAGTTGGTAACGATAAATCAAATTTAGAAGCAATTAAAAAAATTAGATATTTAGGCAAATCAAAAAAAATTGCCGAAGAGCTATTAAGTTCTTTGTAAATTTCTAGCTTGGGTTTTTTTTTAGAAACTCAATGTAATCCAAAACTTTCTGAAACTTTTCGTCTTCTATATCTTTGTAACTTTTTTGAAATTTTGATTTTATACATATAGCTACATGCGCATAAGGATTCCTGCCTTTTGGATGATTGGGGTGATCAGGTAGTTGCCCTTTTAAATAATCACCAGCTTCCTGTATGATTTTCCAGAGTTTACTTGCGTTTTCTTTGTTCATGCCAGCATCAGGATAAGTATGAATATAATCAAACCAATTATAGGAACAAAGAAATGTTGCATATTGTTATTTTACCACGATCCGTAACAGTTTTTTCATAATAATATGTTACTAAAATCTGCTTGAAACTTGAAATCTTGCACCATAATCAGGAAATTAGTTAAAAGATTTTCCACTATATCTTTTTGACATTAATTTTATTTATTTTTATCAGAACTAGAAATATCCGCCCCAGTTGTTGGATCAAGCTCAATACCCAAAGGAGTTATGTTTCTTGGGAGTGGAGTGTATGTAGACTCGGGATTATCTTTGTAACTTCTTTTAGTTATTCTATACATACCAAACAAGCCAATAATTATGTGAAAAATTAATAAATGTACAAAGAATCCATTAGCTCCGTATCTGTACATTATGGCAGAACAAATTAATGGACCTCCCATTGCTCCTAATCCAAATATGATTTGCAAACCTCCTCCAGCAGCAACGAATTTTTCTTTAGGAACGTAATCATTTACATAAGCAAGGTTAAGTGTAAATAATGGAAGAGCCATACCTGCGTAAATAGTTACATAAATAAAAAACACAATTTTATCCATTCCAACACTTGTTGCTAAATACATATTTTCTAAAGACATTCCAGAAGAAACAATTGCTAAAAAAGAAAATATAGCAGCACTAAAAGCACATCCTATAATTATAATTCTTCTATCAGACCGATCAGAAAAATAACCAATAGGCCATTGAAATAAAGCTCCAGAAGTAGTGATCAAGAATAACAATAGAGAAATTTCAAAAATTGTGAAATTCATTGTTGCGGCATAAACAGCTCCCAAAGTAAATATCGCCGAGTGTATAAAACCCGTACAAAACATACTTACAGTTCCAAACGGAGAAATTTTGTAAAGATCTTTTATTTTAATACCAGTTATTTTTTTAAATTTTGGAGGTTTACGTTTAGTAAGAAGTATAGGTATTAAAGCGATAGATAGTAATAGAGAAATTAAAATAAAAGGTTCATATCTCTGTGGACTACTAAAATTTAATAAAAGAGTTCCTAAAGATAATCCAATTAAACTTATAAACATGTAAACAGATAATACTTGTCCACGGGTTCTATTGTTTGCGCGATCATTAAGCCAACTTTCTACTACAATAAAAATACCTATAACGCTAAAGCCTGTTAAAAATCTTCCGCCAATCCATATGATAGGATCAACAAAAACAGCATGAATTAAAATACTTAACGAAGCTGTTGATGCAAATGCAGCAAAGACTCTTATATGACCTACTTTTTGAACTAAACTTGGCACTAAATTAGCCCCTAAAAAATAACCTATAAAATATCCAGACATCATTGTGCCAGTTGCAATGTAGTTAAATTCTTCTATTACAGCACGAACCCCTAATAAATTACCTTGTAGGCCATGAGCTATCATCATCAAGCCGTAACCGGTAAATAATGCCCAAGAATTTAAAAGCAGTTTTTTCATGAATGAGTGTAATTAAACTTTAGTTTAGTTAATTGCAACTAGATAATTATTATGCCTTTTTTAAGGATAAAAGAGAATGCAAGGCTATTGTTGCAATAATTATTGATCCACCAATAATAGTTTCTACACTTGGTTGTTCTTTAATTACTAACCAGACCCAAAGAGGTCCAAATATAGTTTCTAACAAAAAGAAAAGATTAACTTCTGCTGCAGTAATGTATCTTGGCGCTAATGTTACAAGAACAAAAGGGATAGCCACACACATAATACACATAAGAGGAATTATTATTATATCATTGCCGGTTAATTTTATTTGATCAGCAAAAAATAAAGCTATTATAGCGACCATCAATTTCCCTAACATTGCTGATGGAACCAAACTTATTCTTTTAACAGATCTTATTATTACTGCGCTTACCGCCAGCCCAGTAGCACAAACTAAACCTAAAAAATTACCTAAAAAATCACCCGCGTCTAAAGCGTCATAAAAAATATAAATTACAGCTAAAGTTGTTATTGTAATTGCCACCCAGGTTTTTTGATCCGGAATTTCTTTTAAAAACACGAAACTAATTATTGCTGAAAGCATAGGAGCTAGAGCAATCATAATAAGAGTGTTTGCAACATTAGTATTTTCAATGGAAATTACAAAAACGATATTTGTTATAGTAAATACAAATGCATAAGCTACACCGTGCCAACCATTGTTAATTAATTCTTTTAATAATTTTTTTTTATAAATAAATATAAGACCAACAAAAACTACTAAAAACGGTATAAACCCCCTATAGAAAATTAAATTCCAAGATTCAATATTAGCTAATCTAATAAGCAGAGAATCGGGCGTTATAAACATTATTGCTGTAAAAGCTAACAGCATGCCCTTTTTTTGATTGTTAAATTTCATAAGTTTTTATAGCGGATTTTAATTCTTCTAAACTTTTAATTTTATTTGAGCATGTTTGGTTTTTACAAACAATTAAATAATTTTCTTTAGTATTATCTTTGTAAATTAATGTTGAAAACTTTAAATAATATTTTTTAACATATTCATTTAGCTCTTTTATTTTTTTAATATCTCCAAAAAAAGTAAACGTAGTAAACTCCTCGCATATATTTAAATTTTTAATGAAACTTACCATTTGAGTTGATTGTAAATTGAGATAAGAATGAAAACTTTGAGTTAATTCCTTAGACATGTTTTTCCATTTAACATCATCAGTTATCGATTCAAGTTTTTTGCAATTTAATAAAAATATACTATTTCCATTAGGTATATTGCTATCATTTATATCTAAGGGAGGAACAAAAAGATCATTTTCTTTAACAGGGTTTTTTTGAAGAATCTTGTTTTTTTTATCATAAAACAATTCCCAAGTTTGCTCATTTATTTTTTCTGCATCAGTTAAATATTTATATTCACCCGTAATTTCATAAAAATTAATCATCAATTGAGATAGATAAGTATAATCATCAAGAAAAACTTTCACTCCATCTTTATCTTTATAGCAATGATATATTTCGCCTTTGGTGAGATTTTTAATTAAATTGTAATTTGATATTGCTAGTTTTCTCCAATCTTCTTTGTCAAATACTTCGGCAACAAAAATTAATGTACTTAACCAGTAAGCATTTAAATCGATTTGTGTTTTATCGTCAAAGAATGGTTTAGGACGTTTATTTCTAATATTTAAAAGTTTATTTTTAATACTTTTTAGTTTTTTCTCATCTTCTTTTGAAGGATAAGTACTTTTTTCGATAAGAATATTTTTTCCTTCCCAGTTTCCATTTTCAGAAATATCGTAATATTTAGCAAAAAGATCATAATCTTTTTCTAGCACATTTCTTAATTCTTTATCATCCCAAACATAATATTTTCCTTCAATGCCCTCACTATCCGCATCATAAGCAGATCCCAAAAGATTCTCTTTATTTTTAAAAAATTGGTTAACAAATTCTACAGTTTGTATAAGTTTTTCTTCGTAATATTTGTTTGGTACTTCTAGATAAAATTGACCTAATAGATTTACGAATAAAATATTGTCGTAGAGCATTTTTTCAAAATGTGGAGCAATCCATCTATCGTCTGTAGAATAGCGAGCTATTCCACCCAGCAAATGATCATACAATCCCCTTGAACAAACATTATCTAACAAAATTTTAACAGCGTCGTAAAATTTTTTATTTTTATTTTTTTTATAAAAATGTAGAAAAGTTTCAAATACATAAAACTGTGGAAATTTTGGACTTCCTTGAAAACCTCCCCATTTAAAATCAATAAATTTTATCATAGCATCAAGATGAGGATTTAAGTTTTGATTAATCACAGAAGATTTTCTTTGATCTTTTTCAAAGATACTTTTTAGTTGAGATTCTTGTGCAATGACCTTTTCTCTATTTGAGTTGTAGAAATCAGAAACTTGGTTGAGAACGTTTTGAAAAGATGGTCTGCCATACATTTCACCTGGAGGGAAATAAGTTCCTCCGGTAAAAGGAACACCATTTTCGTCTAAAAACATTGATAGCGGCCACCCGCCAGGAGTTCCAGTTAAAATTGCTAGACTTTTTTGAAACACATTATCAAGATCAGGTCTTTCTTCACGATCAACTTTAATATTAATAAATTTTTCATTCATTAAAGATGCAGTGTTTTTGTCCTCAAAACTTTCGTGTGCCATTACATGACACCAATGGCAACTAGCGTAACCCACGCTTAGGAATATTGGTTTTTTTAATTCCTTGGCTTTTTCTAAAGCTTTTTTATTCCATGGAAACCAATGAACAGGGTTATTCTCATGTTGTTTAAGATATGGACTTTTTTCGTTTTTAAGTAAGTTACTCAAGAAATTACCTATAAATAAATTTAATAATAATTGACATTAATATAAACGAGTGGTTTAATTAGTACATAGCGCTGATTTGAATCAGATTGCGGGCGCTTTAAAAATCCAGCTAAAGCGACACTTCTAGACCACCGCTTTAGCCGGTGGTTTTTTTTTGAAAATAAATTTCAATCGAAAACCGGGTATTTAACCTAATTGTGCACCTGACATTCGTCAAAGCACTAAAAAGGAGAGTAAAATGGGTACTAAAAAAAGAAATTTAATCGAAAGATTAAATTCAGGACCTGTGATTTGTGCAGAAGGTTTTCTTTTTGAAATAGAAAAAAGGGGATACATGGCATCTGGAGAGTTTGTTCCAATGGTTTCTTTAGAACATCCAGAAGCCTTAGAGAATCTTCACAGGGATTTTCAACACGCTGGCTCAGATATAGTTCAAGCATTTACCTACAATGGCCATCGTGAAAAAATGCGCGTAATTGGTAAAGAAGAATTATTAGAGCCTCTTAATAGGGCGGCACTAAAAATTGCCAAAAAGGTTGCAAACAATCCATTAGGTAAAGAAGAAAATTTGATGGCAGGCAACATTTCAAATTCTAATATTTGGAAACAAGATGATAAGAAATCCCAATTAGAAGTTGAAAAAATGTTTCGTGAAATGGTGGGTTGGGCTGTTGACGAGGGTGCTGATATTTTAATTGGTGAAACTTTTTATTATGCCGAAGAAGCATATGCAGCTTTAAAAGTAATGAAAGAAACAAAGTTACCATCTGTTATTACAGTCGCTCCTTACGGAGAAAATGTTATGAGAGAGGGAACTTCTATTCTTGATACTTGTAAAGAATTGGAACAAAGAGGAGGCGATGTAGTAGGAATGAATTGCCATAGAGGACCTAATACCATGATGCCGTATCTTAGGGAGGTTAGAAAAGTATTGAAATGCCATGTAGCTGGTTTACCAATCACTTATAGAACAACTGAAGAGAATCCTACTTTCTTTAATTTACCAGACAATAATGGATGTACTCGTAAAACACCTCACGAAACTACATTTCCTACAGCGTTAGATCCAATGCAATGTAACAGATATGAAATTGGAAAATTTGCAAAGGAAGCTTTTGCGTTAGGTATTAATTATATTGGTGTATGCTGTGGGGCAACTCCAATGTTGATTAGAGAAGTTGCTGAAGCGGTTGGATTAAAAGTTCCCGCTAGTAAATATAGAGAAAACATGGAAAATCATTATATGTTTGGGAAAAATAAAAGAATCCCAAAACATATTAAAGATTATAGAAGCAAAGCTTAGATTGAGTAAGGTTCTCGAGAAAATATTTTTTTAACTAAGGGTTCAAATTCTTTTAGAGATAAAGATTTAAAATTGGGATCAAAAGATTTTTGATCCCAATTTTCACAAAAGTCAATTGTATCTTTATAGTACTTATGACCTTTATATTTTTCTCTTTCATTTTTGTTATGACCCAGATGATGGGCATAATAATACATTTGAAATATTCCGTGTTTTTCTACTATCCAATGTGTTTTTTCACTTACATAAGGTTTTAAGATTGATGCTGCGAATTCAGCGTGATTATGAAAGGCGAGTTCATCTCCAATGTCATGTAATAAAGTCGCAACTATCATTTCATCTTCAGCCTTGTCACGTAAAGCTCTCGTAGCCGATTGTAATGAATGTTCCAATCTTGATATTTGATATCCTTCAAGGGTTGTGTTCATCGTACTCATGTATTTTAATATTCTGTCTGGTGTACTTTTAATAAATTTTTTTTCATGCTTATCTAAAAGAAGATAATCTTCTTTGGTGCCGTCTTTCATTTGTTTAAAACTTACTTTTTTCATTTTAATCCAAATTTTCTTTCTAAATATCTAAGCTTTCCCTCAGTTGAATCGTGATCTATATAACAACCTTTCAAATATCTTTTTCCTTGATTTGCATTATATGAAGTTCTTCCATGTAATAAACGATGATTATCCATCATCATAAGATCTCCCTTTTCTAATTTAAAACGTATTTCAAATTTTTTTGAAGAGTATAAATTTGATATTAATTTTCTAGCTTTGTAAAATTTCTCTAATTTATTTTTTTCTAGAGCAGGTACATAGTCTAATCTTGTACTGTATCTTACTTGTTTGGTATTATTATTTTCATCTAACTCAATTAATTCGCCCCAATTTTCAAGAATTATTTTTTTGTCAACAAATCTAAATCTTACTTTAGTTTCTGTAAGAATTTTAAATAAATCTTTATTATTTTTTCTTAAATACTCGGCTACGGCAAATCCATCTACCAAAGTAGATAATCCACCTTCAGATTCATTTTCTAAGCAATGTAAAAGTTGAATACATGGAATAGGCTTTCTATACGGATTGTCAGTATGCGGAGTCAAAGCAATTGATGTGTATGCTAAATCATTTGGTTTTGGAACAGATTTAACACTAAAAGTTTCACCAAAATTAGTCGGTCTAACAGTGCCGATAGAATTAGCAAATTTTAAAATATAATTATCTTCAACAGGTACTTTTTTAAAAATAACAAATCCATATTTATAAAAATCTTGAAGCACATCATACATTAATCTACTTTCAAAAATATTCTTCTCATACTTTACCGTAGGCTTTTTCTTTATGTTTGAATTCCACAAAGTTAGCTTTTTTATAGGATCTTTTTTGCTTAATTCGTAAATTAAATCAGAAACTTCATATTTAAATCTTACGCCATCAGTAAATTCTATATTTAAATGACCATTACTTATTAAGGCATTTTTAATTTTTAGGTTTTGATCAAGTTGTGATGGGTCATATAATCGCTGATCGTTATTTTTATCTACTAAATCTTCATTTCTTGCCCTTTCTCTAAGCCAAAGGGGATGTATTTCGAATTCTTGATCTGAAGAATTCACTAAGATTTTATTATTTTTAACTACTTCTAGTTTCACTTGTCCACACCCTAATTTGTTTATCTTCTTAATATACAATGTGATAAGTAAATTCGAAAGTAACAAAATGAAAACTCGTGATATTTTTATAGCGTTAATCACTCCAATACTTTTGGGTTTTGGCTTCGCAATAGCCAAGCCTGCAATGGACCAATTTCCACCTTTTTTATTAATGGGTTTGCGCTTCACAATAGCAGCTTTAATTCTTATTTGGTGGTTCCCCATACCAAAAGGTTTTTTGAAAAATATATTTATAGTTTCTCTTATTGGAGGAACTTTAACATATGGTTTAGTTTATGCTGGCTTCAATAGAGTTGATGCATCTTCTGCAACACTTATTATTCAAACAGAAGTACCTTTTGGAGTAATAATTGCTTATTTTTTATTAAAAGAAAGAACAGAAATAAAAAATGTCATAGGTATGGCTATTGCATTTATTGGACTTTATATTTTGTTAGGTGCTCCCAATTTAGAAGGAAAACTTATTGGAGTTATATTATTGCTAGCTGGAGCATTTGCATGGTCTCTCGGAATGGTCTTGGCTAAACCAATTAGTAGTAAAATAGGAGGGCTTGTTCTTGTTGCATGGATATCCTTATTTTCAGGACCGATGTTATTAATAGGATCATTTATTTTTGATTCAAATACAGTAAATCACCTTTTCTCAGCAAATTTCAAAGGCTGGATAATTGTTTTTTATTTATCTGTGATAATGCAACCGATAGCATATGGAGCTTGGTATTATGTTTTAGGAAGAAATCCTGTACAAAAAGTTATGCCAGTAATGCTTTTACTGCCAGTAACCTCATTAGCCACAGCTATATTTTTACTAGGAGAAGAACCTTCATCGCAATTAATTATTGGAGGATTAATTATTTTGTTCGGTGTTGGTATGATATTGTTCGGAAAAAAAAATAAATAACAAAATGAACAAATCCATACCAAAAAGTACAAAGGCCGTCGTAATCGGAGGCGGTGTTGCTGGATGTTCTGCTGCTTATCATTTAGCAAAATTTGGATGGAAAGATGTAATTTTGCTTGAAAGAGACCAGTTAACATCAGGCACTACTTGGCATGCAGCAGGTTTGGTAAGTCAGCTAGGTCCCACAGCTGCCGTAACAAAAATAAGAAAATATTCTCTAGAACTTTATAAAAAACTAGAAAAAGAAATTGATTTTTCAAGCGGTTTAAAATTGAATGGGGCCCTTTCAATAGCTACAACCAAAGGAAGATGGCAAGAATTATTAAGACAAGCTACTACTGCTCAATTATATGATGTTAATGTAGAAATTTTAAATATTGAAAATATTAAAAAAATTTATCCAATAATTAATGAAGAAGGTATTTATGGTGGAATTTTTATGCCAGGAGATGGCCAGGCTGATCCAGTAGGTGTCACAAATTTATTAGCAAAAGCTGCAAGAAAAGAAGGAGTGAAAATATTTCAAAATTCACCTGTTCAGAAAATTCTTACGAAAAATAAAAAAGTTTGCGGCGTTAAAGTAAATGATGAAACAATTGACTGCGAATATGTAGTTTTAGCTACAGGAATGTGGTCAAGACAAATTGGAGAAGATATGGGTATTAATATTCCGTTATACCCAGCAGAACATTTTTATGTAATTACTGAACCAATGAATGATCTTCCAAAGGATATTCCCGTTCTAAGAGATTTTGATGATAGTTTATATTTAAAAGAAGATGCAGGAAAAATGTTAATTGGAATTTTTGAAGGCAAATCGATTCCAGCATTTAATAAAACAAATAGAGTGCCAGAAAATTTTTCGTTTGGTGAATTTCCAGAAAATTTTGATCATTTTGAACCTTATTTAGAAGCATCTTTAAAAAGAGTTCCAATTTTAAAGAAAGCTGGAATTAGAAAATTTTTTGCAGGACCAGAGTCTTTTACTCCAGATACAAATACTTTGTTAGGAGAAGTTCCAGAAATAAAAAATTTTTTTGTTTGTTGTGGGTTTAACAGCATTGGAATTGGTAGTGGCGGTGGAGCTGGAAAAGTAACTGCAGAATGGATGATGAATGGTCATATTAACGAAGATTTGTTTATATATGATATAAAAAGATTTCAAAAATTTCATTCAGAAATTAACTTTATAAAAGAAAGAATAACAGAGACACTGGGTGATTTATATGGAATGCATTGGCCGTACAAACAACACAAAACATCCAGAAATAAAAAATTATTTCCATACCATGAAGAATTAAAAAAAGCAGGAGCTTGTTTCGGAGTATCTTCAGGTTATGAAAGACCATTATGGTTTGCTTTAAATAATGAGAAACCGGAGATTAAGTATAGTTATAATTATCAAAATTGGTATACCTCTGTAGAATTTGAAACAAAAAATGCAAGAAAAAATGTTGGCTTGTTCGATTTAACTGCTTTTTCCAAGTATGAATTGAAAGGAAAAAAAACCTATATTGATTTGCAAAGAATTTGTACAGCCAACATTAAAAATGAAGTTGGAAGAACTACTTATACTCAAATGTTAAATGAGGACGGAGGGATAGAAACGGATTTAACTGTCGTATGTATGGATAAAAACTATTTTAGAATTATTACTTCAGCAGCTAACAAAGAACATGATAAATTTCATATATTAAAACATTTATCAAAAGAAGTAGAATTTAAGGATGTTACGAATGAAGTAGCCTGCTTTGGAGTGTTTGGTCCTAAAAGCAGATATTTAATGTCAAAATTGTCAAAAGATGATTTTTCTAATGAAAACTTTAAATTTGGCACAGGTAAAGAAATAACAATAAATAGCAAAAAAATTTGGGCGCAAAGATTATCTTATGTGGGAGAGTTGGGATTTGAACTATATGTAAAAATGAATGAATCAAAAGAAATATACAATTTAATAGTAAACAAAGGCAAAGAGTTTAATTTATCTCATTGTGGAATGTTTGCTATGGATACAATGAGAATGGAAAAAGGGTATTTACACTGGGGGCACGACATGTCGCCTGAGGAAAATCAATATGAAGCAGGTCTTCAATTTGCTATTAGCTTTAAAAAAAACATAGATTTTGTTGGAAAAAAATCAATCCTGAAAATAAAAAATGGAAAAATTAATAAGAAGTTAGTGATGTTTACGTTAAAAAAAAACACGCCAGGATCTCCTTTGTTGCTTCACGATGAACCTATTTATTGTGATGGAAAAATTGTTGGAAGAACAACCTCCGGGAATTATTCATTTAATTACGAAAAAAATATGTCTTTCGGATATTTAAATATGCCATATTCAATAAAAGAATTAGAAAAAAAAACTTTCTTTATTGAAGTTGAAAAAAAACAATATGAGGCGGTTTTACAAACGAAACCACTTCATGATCCAGAAAACAAAATAGTAAAAAGCTAAAAGGGAGGAAAGATGAAAATTGGTTTTATAGGTTTAGGCAATGTCGGGGGTAAACTTGCAAGAAGCTTGTTAAGAAATAAATTTAATTTAACCGTTATAGATTTAGACGATAATTTGGTAAAAGAATTTGTTTCCAAAGGATCTTTGACAGCAAAATCTCCCAAAGAACTAGCAAAAAAAGTTGATTTGTTAATAACATGCCTGCCTTCTCCTAAAATTTGTTCGGAGGTTATGGAAAAAAAAGATGGAGCTCTAGAAGGATTATCAAAAAATAAAATTTGGTTAGAAATGAGCACAACAGATGATAATGAAGTTAGAAGAATAGGTGAACTAGTACGATCAAAAGGAGCTGTTCCACTAGATGGACCCGTTAGCGGAGGATGTCATCGTGCTGCAACAGGAAATATTGCTATATTTGTTGGCGGCGAAAGAAAGTCTTTTGAAAAAATACTACCAGCTTTAAGTGCGATGGGTAAAGAGATTTTGCATACAGGAGAACTTGGCTCAGCATCAATTTTAAAAGTTATTACCAATTATTTGGCTTCAACTCACTTGGTTGCCCTAGGTGAAGCATGGACTGTAGCTAAAAAGTCAAATTTGGATATGAACAAAGTATTTAAGGGAATTAAAATTTCTTCTGGAAATTCATTTGTTCACGAAACAGAAAGCCAAGTAATTCTAAATGGTTCATACAACATTAATTTTACTATGGATTTGGTAAAAAAAGATATGACTCTATTTAATGACTTATCAAAAAAATTAAGCATATCACTGGAAATTTCGCCTTTAGTACTGGATATTTTTAAAGATGCTCATAAAAAATATGGCCCAAGATCTTGGTCTTCTATGGTTGTTAAAAGATTGGAAGATAATTGCAAAGTAAACTTTAGAGAAACGGGATATCCTGATGAACTAGTTGATAAAGAAAAAGAAGAAAAAGGTTATGAAATATAATTTATATGATAATAGTAGTTCGCAATGCTAGATAAAAGAAATTTTTATATAAATGGAAAATGGATCAAGCCCTCAAGAGCAAATGATTTTGAGGTTATAAATCCGTCAAACGAAAAGCCTTTTGCTGTTATAACTCTAGGCTCTAAAGAGGACACAGATTTTGCAGCAAAAGCTGCAAAAAAAGCTTTTGTTAAATGGAGAGAAACTTTAAAAGAAGAAAGAATAGAACTTTTGGAAAAATTACTTACAATTTATAAAAAAAGATTTAATGAAATGTCGGAGGCAATTTCAATAGAAATGGGTTCTCCTATAGATTATTCAATTTCCACACATACGACCTCAGGTCAGTCTCATTTAGAAGATTTCATATTTAGATTAAAAGAATTTAATTTTGAAAAACACTTTGATTTAAAATCAAACAATTACATAAGTTATGAACCAATAGGTGTCTGTGGCTTAATTACTCCATGGAACTGGCCAATTAATCAAATTGCATTAAAAGTGATACCTGCATTTGCAACTGGTTGTACAATGATACTTAAACCATCTGAGATAGCACCCATCTCAGCATTACTATTTGCTGAAATGATTGATGAAGCTGGTTTTCCACCTGGGGTATTTAATTTAGTTAACGGTGATGGAGCTGGAGTTGGAACTCACATATCTGGTCATCCTGATATTGATATGATTTCTTTTACAGGGTCAACAAGAGCAGGAAAATTAATTTCAAAAAATGCAGCTAACACAATTAAAAGAGTTTGCTTGGAGTTGGGCGGCAAAGGTGGAAATATTGTTTTTGCTGACTCTTATTCTGAAGCAGTTAGAGATGGAATTAGAAATGTAATGAGCAATTCTGGCCAATCGTGTGATGCACCAACAAGAATGCTTGTAGAAAAATCTATTTATGAAAGAGCGATCAAAGAAGCAGCAGATGAAGCGGGCAAAATTAAAGTAGATATTGCATCAAAAAAAGGAGATCACATAGGTCCTGTAGTTTCGAAAGTTCAATATGATAAAATTATTAATTTAATTAAGAGTGGAATCGACGAGGGAGCTACATTAGCTGCGGGAGGACCTGAACTTCCAAAGAATTTAAATAAAGGTTATTTTATCAAACCTACAATTTTTACCAATGTAACAAATGATATGGAAATAGCAAAAAAAGAAATTTTTGGACCCGTTCTATCAATAATCCCATTTGAAACAGAAGAGGAGGCGATTAAAATTACTAATGATACTGAATATGGTCTTGGTAATTATTTGCAAACCGAAGATAAGGAAAAAGCAAAAAGAGTTGCAAAAAAATTAAGGTCAGGAATTGTTTATATAAATGGAAAAGCCGCAGATCCCGGAACACCTTTTGGTGGGTATAGACAATCTGGCAATGGCCGCGAAGGTGGCACTTGGGGATTAGAAGAATATTTAGAGATAAAAACTATTACTGGTTGGAAATAATTTATTAATGAGCATGATGAATAAAAAAAATAAAATAAAATATTATAAGTTTTTAAATTCACTACCTAAAAAAATTAATAAATTATACTTTAAAAGATTAGTAGGTAAATTTAAATTAAAAAATAAATCCAAAAAAAGAAATGGTTTTGACCCTGTTACAAATATTGATAAAGCTATAGAAGTTTTTTTAAGAAAGGAAATTTTAAAAAAATTTCCCAGAGATGGAATTGTTGGCGAAGAATTAAAAATAAAAAAGTCGAAAAGTGGATTTTCATGGATAATTGATCCAATCGATGGAACACGATCATTTGTTATTGGTAGTCCTACTTGGAGCAATCTAATTAGTGTAAACTACAAAAATGAGCCTACCTTTGGTCTTGTTAACTTTCCTATGCTAAATAAATATTATATTACAGGAATTAATAACACTTCTTACTTAGTAACAAATAATAAGTTTAAAAAACTTAAGGTTTTAAATTCTCAATCGCTAAATAAAAGTAAAATCGCAGGAAACTTTTTCGGATGGCTATCTTTAGATCAACAAAAGAAAATTCCTAAATTAACAAAGTTAATGAGATACCCGTGTTCTGATGCATTGAGTTATTGTCAACTATGCGAGGGTAGATTAAATGCAGTTTTGCAATGTTCTAACAAGATTTGGGATATACATCCTTTAATACCTCTAATTAAAAATTCTGGAGGGTATATTTCTACCTGGAGAGGAAAAGATCCAAAAATAGCGGGCAACATTGTTGCAAGTTCAAATTTAAAAATACATAAAAAGATTTTAAAAATATTAAAACCATTATCGAAGTAGCTTTTTATTTTGATAAAAGTCTAATTTTTTCAATTAATTCTTTATTTATATTTCTCGGACCAGTATCTAATCTATTTTTATGCCGTCTTTCACCAGGTAAACGAACTCCATCCATAGATTTCATTTTATTAAAAAATTCATCTGCGTGTTTGCTCCAATCATTTTCAGATATTTTTTCTGGTGATATTGCTAAAATAAATTCTCCTCCGCTTGGTGGCCCCCCGTCTTTATTGTCTTTTTCTGCAGTTTCATAACTAAAAGTTTCTCCAACTAGTGCACCTGCTAATAATTCCACCATCAATGCAATTCCTGAACCTTTGTAGCCACCAAAAGGAAGTAAAACACCACCGCTTCCTTTTATAATTTCCTTAGGATCGGTTGTTTCTTTTCCTGCTTTATTTAAACCTGTTCCTAGAGGAACTTTTTTTCCATCCCTAGCAGCAACCATAACGTCCCCCATAGCCATAGATGCTGTTGCCATATCGTAAACTACTGGAGTTTTTCCAGGACGTGGCCAAGCAAATGAAATTGGATTAGTTCCAAATAGAGCTTTCTTTGCACCAGCAGGAGCAACCATTGGCATATACGATGTGCATGCAAAACCAACCAATCCAGCTTCTGCGATAGCCTCTGTTTCTGGCCACATAGCAGCCATATGATGTGAATTTGTAATAGCTAAAACCGAAACCCCCGTTTCTTTTGCCGATCTAATTAATTCTGGCAAGCCAACTTTTAATACCATAGGTGCAAAAGCATTATTACCTAAAACTTTAATGACACTTGATGAAATTTTTTTTATTTCTGGTTTTGCTTTTCCATTAACTTTTTTGCTTTTCAAAGCAGCAATATAAGAAGGTAATCTAAATAAACCATGTGAGTGAGAACCATCCCTTTCAGCTCGCATTATTGTGTCTGATAAGATGCTTGCATTTTCATCATCACAACCATTGGTCAGCAAAGTTTTTTTTGCCAAATTATAAATTTCATTTAAGCTTATAGAAACAGTTGTCATTTTAATATAAATATAAAGTAAAGAGTAATAAATTATATCTATGCCAACACATTATGTCCATAGAGGTTTGGTAAAAAGAAAATTAGCAGAGAATACTGCTGAGTCTTTTAAACAGTCATTTAAAAAGGGTTATGGAATTGAAACTGATATCCATGTCACAAAAGACAATGAATTTATTTGTTTTCATGATTTTACCTTAAATAGAATTTTTAAAAAGAAGGTAAGTGTAAAGAATACAGAATATTCTAAAATTAAAAAAATAAGCACTCAAAATAAAAAACCAATTCCACTTTTAAAAGATTTACTTAAAATTACAAAAAATAAGTATTCATTACTTATTGAAATAAAACCAATTTTCTCAAAAATGCTGTTACAAAAATTATTAAAAGAAACATCTAAATTTTCAAAATGTGTATTTATTTCTTTCAAGCATAAAAATATTTATAATTTGTTAAAAATAAAAAGTGATACGAAAGTAGGACTATCATTTTCACCTTCCGACAGCATAAAAACAATTGTTAAAAAATCGAATAATAAAAAAATTAATTGTTTGATTTTGGATAAGTTTTTTATAAGAAATAAAAGTATTCAAGGTTTGAAAATTAAAAAATATTATTACGCGGTAAAAAAAAAATCGGAATTTAAAAAGTACAGTAAAAATAATAATTTGATATTTGAGAATTTATAAAATTATTTTTTTAAATAATTTAATCTTCCAATAATTTCATCTCGATCCATATAATAACCTTGAAGATGTCTATTACCTGAGTTTGGATCAAACTCAGTTCTTCCATGTAAAATTCTTCTATTGTTAAATGAAAATATATCACCAGGTTCTAAGCGAAATTGAATTTGAAATTTATCATCATGTAAAAGATTTCCAAATTTATGATGGGCTTTATAAACTTTATCCATAATATCAGGATGGCAGTCTAATGTATCCATGGTGGCAACACTAAATCTTATATCATTGTAATCTCCGTCTTTTGTTAAAGTAATTGCAGGAGCATGAAAATTTCTATGTGATTCTTGTGTATAATCTTTATCTTTAAATTTAAGGGGTACATTTACTAAAGTTTCAAAAATATCTTTTTCATTCTTTTTTAAATAATCAGCAACCGCAAAAGCATCCACAGCTGAAGAATCTCCTCCTACAGCAGAATTAATTAAACAATGAAGAAATTGGTATCCTGGAGGATTTTCAAACCAAGGTAAATCCATGTGATTTCTTAAAGCATGGGCTGTATAAGCAGAATTATTTGGTTTTGGAATATTTATAACTTCAAAAGGAGTTTTAAAAAAGGTTTCTCTTGTATGACTTATTCTATTTAAAACGGGAAACGCAGATTTTTTCTCAATCGGTGAATTTTTTACAATTGCTATTCCTTTATAATGCAAAAGTTCTAGCCATTTTATTAGACCTTTATCAGAATTAATAATTTCATCATGTTCTATATTGATAGATTTTAAATTTTTTTGTAAAGAATTATCCCACAACTGATAAGGTGAGATATATTTTTTTTTGTTATTAATTGTATAACAATTTTCTCTAAGCCATTTCAAATCATAATAACTGGTATGATTTCCTTCATTCCATACTATTTCTAACTTACCTTCATTATTAATTTTATATGTTTTTGGCTCTATATTTGTTGAAGTTTTAAGTATATTAAACATTCGATGTCTGGAGTTCTTATCATGAGCAGTAGGGCAATTATCTCTTAGCCACATGAAATTAAAATTACTTTTTTTTCCATCATTCCACTCAACATCTAATCCTGAGCCATTTTGAGAAATTTTTGAAATAGAGAATGTCATAACAATCAATAATTATTTTATTTTATATTATTTTCAATTCAATTAATAATTGAATCATTTTTTTATATTCACCATAAATCGAGGCCCATATTAGGGTTGTTTTTTTTGACGTTTCAAGTTGTAATAGCGCAGTTTAAACTAATAAAAGGGGAGGGAAATTTCATGAAATTTCTTAAAAAACTAATACTTTCTTTTGTATTTGCTGGGGTAATGGCTTTAGGATCAACTAGTGCCAATGCTGCTTGCAAAGTACATTTGGGAGATTTCGACTGGGATAGTGCGAACGTGCATACAGCTATAGTTGGTTTCATACTTGAAAAAGGTTATGGCTGCGATGTTCAAGTTACAAAAGGAAGTACTAGCCCAATAATGGCTGCCCACTACGATGGCCAGCTTGATATTATCACTGAAGTTTGGAGAGACAATATTGTTCAAATGCATGAAGAAGCTGTTGCTAAAGGACAAATTATTGAGCTTGGAGTAAATACTCCATCATCTACACAAGGATTTTACGTAGATAAAGCAACTTCAGATAAATACGGTTTAAAAAGTGTGGAAGATATGAAAAAGCCTGAGATCGCAAAACTGTTTGCTGATCCTGAGGCTCCTGGAAAAGGTAGAATGACTAGCTGTATTTCAGGATGGACTTGCTACACAATTAACTTGGTTAAACACAAAGTTTATGGTCTAGATGAATTCTATACTAACTTTGATCCAGGTTCTGGTGGAGCTTTAGATGCAGCTATAGCCGGTGCATTTAAAAAAGGTAAACCAGTATTTTCTTATTACTGGACACCAACAGGTCTAATGGGAAAAGTTGATCTTGTTCAACTTAAAGAACCAGCGTACGACAATGCTTGTTGGACAAAAATGATGGCAGTAGTTGAAAAAATTAAAGCTGATGGTCCTGATGCGTACACAGATACATGTGCTAGCGCTTATGTGGATATGGCTTTAACAAAATCTGCTACAACTAAG
>Ga0310344_10000301_pt1 | contig 40250 bp, 41 predicted proteins | sample HC15DNA20200_MG_FD_203801 | JGI IMG/M metagenome (GOLD analysis project Ga0310344, IMG submission 203801) | Marine microbial communities from station ALOHA, North Pacific Subtropical Gyre - HC15-DNA-20-200_MG | ecosystem: Environmental > Aquatic > Marine > Oceanic | place: Pacific Ocean: North...
TTCATTTACCTACAGACTCCCGGTGCCTGGGGAGGTGCAAATTCCTGAGGCAGGAGTCACTCTCAGCGCTAGGTTAGTAAAAGCGGGTCTGGCCTGCGGGTCAAATGCTTTGGCTAGTGGTGTGGCGACCGTTGCTGTGTCTTCTTTAGGACCACTTACCGTACGAAGTTGGCAACCTGGAGATTGGTTTCGCCCTATTGGTTTAGATGGACATCGTAAAAAACTGCAAGATTTGTTCGTAGATCGTAAGGTAGAGCGAACTGAACGAGCCCGTATTCCGGTTGTGTTGGATGATTTAGATCGCATCATTTGGGTGGTAGGCCAGGGGGTTGGTAATGATTTTCGGGTCACCGAGAGCGCGGCAAGCGTGCTAGTCTTAAAGACTAAACCTCTAGGAGATAATCAGTGAATTCGACGACGCGTAGCCTTCTTTTCTGGATGTTTCTGGTGGTCTTGCTGGTGACGATCTGGAATTTGTCGTCTCAATTCCGGACCGGTGATAGCCCTGTTCCTTTTAGTGAGTTCATTGAATGGGTGGACAATGGTCAGGTTGACCGGGTCGAGTTGACCGGAAATGAGATTGTCGGCACTTCTTCGAGCGGTGAGCAGTTTCGCTCATACGCCCCACCTCAATACGAAGGCCTGGCCAACAAGCTCATTGACCGTGACGTCGAGATCCAGGCCAAGGAAGCCGCAGCCAGTCCATGGGCGACCCTTTTGTACTCTTGGGCGCCGATCCTGCTCATTATAGGCTTCTGGGTGTTTTTCATGCGCCAGGTTCAAAGTGGTGGTAACAAAGCATTATCTTTCGGAAAGAGCCGCGCTAAGTTGTCTTCGAGCACCCAGAAGAAAGTGACGTTCAAGGACGTCGCTGGTGTTGAGGAGCCCAAGGAAGAACTACAGGAGATCATCGAGTTTCTAAGGGAACCCCAGAAGTTTCAGAAGCTTGGTGGTCGGATTCCCAAAGGTGTTCTTCTGATGGGGCCTCCCGGAACTGGCAAGACCTTGTTGGCTCGAGCTGTAGCAGGTGAAGCAAATGTTCCTTTTTTCTCTATTAGTGGTTCAGATTTTGTGGAGATGTTTGTCGGTGTTGGAGCCTCTCGCGTTCGTGACCTTTTCGAACAGGGCAAGAAGAATGCCCCATGTATCGTGTTTATAGATGAGATCGATGCTGTCGGTCGACATCGTGGTGCCGGTCTTGGTGGTGGTCATGACGAACGTGAGCAGACATTGAACCAATTGTTGGTCGAGATGGACGGCTTTGAATCGAATGAAGGGGTTATCCTCGTGTCGGCGACCAACCGGCCAGACGTGCTAGATCCAGCGTTGCTGCGACCGGGTCGGTTTGATCGTCGTATTGTTGTGAATCGTCCAGATGTCAAAGGTCGAGAAGGTATTCTCGGGGTGCATACCCGTAAGATTCCTCTGTCAGACGATGTCGATGTCCACGTGCTTGCAAGGGGTACATCCGGGTTTTGTGGGGCTGACCTCGCTAACCTGGTTAACGAGGCTGCCCTCAACGCGGCACGCTACAATCAAAAAACCGTTGCTATGCAAGACTTTGAATTCGCCAAAGACAAGGTGATGATGGGTTCGGAACGTCGGTCACTGATTATCAACGAGGAAGAAAAACAGATCACAGCGATACATGAAGCCGGCCATGCTCTTCTTGGGGTCGAGCTTGAGCATTCTGACCCAGTTCATAAGGTCACGATTATTCCGAGAGGGATGGCGTTAGGGGTTACCCAGCAATTACCTCTGGATGACAAACATAACTACTCGTCTGAATATCTGCATGATCAGGTTGCAGTTTTACTTGGCGGTCGTATTGCAGAGGAGATTACCAACTCAACGGTGACGACTGGAGCAGGTAATGACTTGGACCGTGTGACCGATCTGGCCAGGAAGATGGTATGCGAGTGGGGAATGAGCGAGACGGTCGGCCCGCTTACTTTCGGGCGAAAGGAAGAGGAAATATTTCTCGGTCGAGATATTGCCCAGAATAAGGACTATAGCGAGGAAACAGCGATTAGGATTGATCAAGAAATTAAGAGAATTGTCACGGACAATTACGACCGCGCTAGGTCCGTCATGACCGACAAGAAAAATGAGCTGCTCCGCATTGCTGAAGAGTTGTTGACTCGTGAGGTTCTCACTGGAGAGCAGGTTAAACAGATTATTTCGGGTCAACCTCTTGAGGTGCCACCGCCCACCTCAGACCCGGTGGTTCCAGAACAACCCACAAACTCAGAGACAGATCGGTCTTCGGTTGTTGCGCCGTTAGGCAAGCCCGTGCCACAAGAGTAGGGAATCCTGCAATAGGCGTGGTGGCTTGTTTCGTTTCTGGATTACTGGAGACATGGGCATGGGTCTATTGGCCCATTCGGCTTGGTTCATCGTACAAGAAGTCAGGGAGGATGGCCGGGGGATGAGGCTCCCTCTTGGCTTGTGCGTTCATTCAGGGAGATCTGTGTGATACGCCGTCGTCGATTTGAGGTTCCGCTGTTAGGCCGACAACCACTTTCGTTGGGAGAACGAACCTTGGTGATGGGGGTGTTGAATGTGACCCCAGATTCGTTTTCAGACGGTGGATGTTGGCAGGAGCCGTCCCGGGCAGTCGATCGCGCCATCGAGATGGAGGAGTCCGGCGCGGCATTGTTGGATATAGGTGGCGAATCGACTAGACCTGGTGCTGAGTCCTTGTCTGTAAAGGCTGAGCTCGCTCGAGTTATCCCGGTGCTTGAACGACTCGCTGGGTGTGTCCAGGTTCCCCTCTCAATTGACACTTATAAAGCGGAGGTTGCCCGGGTGGCTATTAACCATGGGGCAATGATAGTTAATGACGTTTCTGGGCTTTTATATGAACCGGAATTGGCGAATGTGGTGGCCGAACATCAGGCAGCCTTGATCTTGATGCATAACCGAGGTCGGTCTAGAGAGATGTATTCTCGGGCACGTTATCTTGATGTCGGCGAAGAGGTAGCAGATGAGCTTTCCGACAGCATACAGCTTGCTGTTCGCCAAGGTGTGAGCGCCTCGCGGATTATCATAGACCCTGGTCTTGGTTTCGCAAAACGGACAGACCAGAGCTATGCCGCGCTGGCCGCAGTCGATCGTTTGGTGGGGCTGGGCTATCCAGTAGTGGTCGGACCGTCGCGTAAGTCGTTTCTGGCTGGCAATGACAGCCTCGGTCCGAACGACCGTGAGTGGGGGACTGCTGCTGCCGTAACAGCGGCGGTTCTCGAAGGGGCACATGTTGTAAGGGTGCATCGGGTGCGTGAGATGGTTCGTGTTGTTGAAGTAGCGGATAAATTATTGGCTGCGAGCGAGAAGCTGCCACGCTGGGAGGTTGGGGATACCAGCTGGACCCAGCCAATTTAGATAATGGGTCGGCCTGTCAAGGGCAATCCTGATGGAGGGTTCGATGGGGGGGGTGCAATTGAGCCGTGTCGGCTGGTGGGATGTAGTCGATGTATGCATTGTAGCCTGGCTGTTCTATCAGCTTTTGAAATTGGTGAGGCGTAGTCACGCCATACAGATCTTCACAGGGGGGGGGCTGCTCGTCACCCTTTATTACGCTTCTCAATTTATGCCGCTACAGACTCTGAATTGGCTCATCAGAGATTTGTTTGGCTACCTCGTTTTTGCTGCGATCGTGTTGTTTCAGGGAGATATTCGTCGAGCTTTGGCACACTTTGGGCGCGCTCCATTCTTCGCTCTTTGGGGCCGCTCGCGAGCGACCAGTGAATCCATCGAGGAGGTGTTGGAAGCTTTGCGAATGCTTGCTGACCAAGGGGTTGGGGCGATTGTGGCGATTGAGCGCGGGATGGGGTTGCGAAATTACGTCGAAAGTGGGATTCCGCTCGATGCGGAAGTTAGCTACGATTTGTTGGTCAGCGTTTTCAGGCCGGGTTCGCCTTTGCATGATGGGGCCGTGGTCCTCCAGAGCAATCGGCTTGCTGCTGCGGCTTGCTTCCTCCCGTTATCGGTAAATGTGCGGATTAGCAAGAATCTTGGAACCCGGCACAGAGCGGCGATTGGCCTGACCGAGGAAACCGACGCAGTTGCTCTTGTTGTCTCTGAAGAAACTGGCCAGCTGTCGTTAGTTGTCGACGGGCAAATAGAACAAGATCTTGAGCTGGAACAGTTGAGAGGGCGTCTAGAGACCCTAATTTTGGGTTCAAGATATACATTGGGCCGTGAGCAGACGGCTGGAGAATTGGGCTAGTGAGTTTGGTTGGGATTGTTCGTGATTTTGGTCTCAAGCTAGTTGCCATAACTTGCGCTGCTACACTCTGGTTAGGTGTGGCAGGTGATCCCGAAGCGGAGCAGGGTCTACGGGTTCCACTGTTGTTTGAGAACTTACCGAGTTCCTTGGAGGTTCTAGGAGATCCACCAGAAACGGTTGAAGTCCGGCTGAGTGGTCCGCCCACGATTCTACGGAGCCTTGATGCGAATGATATAGAAGTTTTTATCGATCTGGCTTCTGAACGTCCAGGGGCGAGATTGTTTGATATGACAGTAGGTCGGGTGAGGACCCCATTGGGTGTCGAGGTGGTAAGGGTCGTGCCCTCGACCATTGCAGTAACATTGGAGGTTTCTGGGGAATCCCGCGTGGTTCCAATTGTTCCAGTGATAATTGGCGAACCGTCAACTGGTTTTGTTATCGGCCGAGTGGAGGTGGACCCGGCGATGGTCACGGTGGTTGGGCCACTGAGCCGCTTGCGAGAGTTGCCTAATGTGACTACCGAGTCACTCGATGTGACTCAGATGTCTTCCCCATTGGAGTCTATAGTCACGGTGGGTGTGGTGGATCCGAGGCTTCGACTCATGGCCCCGCTCCAAGCCAGAGTCAGGGTCGAATTCATAAGATCACACGCCGAGAAGATCTTGACTGATGTGCCCGTTTTGGCTGTGAATACGGGGGTTGGATTCTCAATCAGCATGATGCCCCTTTCTGTTGCCGTCACGGTCAAAGGTCTGTCTGGCCAGATAGTGGGTTTTGACGAAGACTCCGTCGAAGCTTCGGTTGACCTTAGTGGTTTGGGAGTTGGTCGTTATAATTTGCCGGTTAATGTGAAGGCGAATCGTCCCTCCCAGGTTGTTGCTATTGAGCCAAGAGTGATTGAGGTTGTTTTAAATTAACGGTATTTAGGTAGATAGCGGCTTGCTATCTCAGTTGGCGCTTTAAGCAGGCATTTTGTCCAGTGACCTCAGGAACCTGCGGTTTTCACGTGCTCAGTCTGAAGTCCCGCCAGATGCTAGGCGATTCAATGAGATAACCAACAGGATATCCTCATGCCCTTAAGCTTGTTTGGGACCGATGGAGTGCGCGGTAGGCCTGGCTTGCCCCCTCTGGATGAACCTACCCTTCTTCGGCTTGGCGCAGCAGTGGTCCAGACCTGCGGTAAGAAGAAGGGGAATGTTAGGGTGCTCATTGGTCAGGATACTCGTGAATCTGGAGCTTGGATCGTCCGCCATTTAGCTCGGGGAATCGAGGGCGAGTCTGGCCGGGTGGTTGATGGCGGAATTCTGCCAACTCCGGCGGTAGCCTTTCTAACCAAGCAGGGAGGGTTCGATGCTGGTTTAGTGGTGTCGGCTTCACACAATCCATTTCAAGACAATGGTGTGAAGGTGTTTACTCATGAGGGGATGAAGGCGGACGATGATCTGGAAGCTTGTTTAACCGAGACAGTGTCCGATCAAGAATTTGTTTGCTCAGAGGCTCCGCTGTCGACTCGTGAAGCTTCTCAATCTATCGACGCGTATATAGAGCACACGAAAAGGGTGTTTGATGGTGTCTCGCTGCCAAGCAATCTTCGGCTTGCGATTGATTGTGCTAATGGAGCAACTAGCCGTATTGCCCCGGCTGTATTTGGTGAACTAGGGCTAGACCCAGTTGTGATCTGTAATGAACCGAATGGGCGAAACATAAATCTTAGGTGCGGATCGACCAACCCTGATCGACTGGCTCGGACGGTCCTTGATAAGGGGTGTTGTCTCGGTGCAGCTTTTGACGGGGACGGTGACCGCGTCGTTTTTGTCGATCATCAAGGACAGTTGGTTAATGGAGATGCGATCTTGTTGGTGGCTGCTCGCAGGCTTGCTGCCATGGGTAATTTGAAGGAGAAAGCGATTGTAGCGACGGTAATGAGCAATATAGCTCTTGAACAGATTCTACATGCCGATGGTATGTCGGTTCATTGGTGCGGTGTGGGTGACCGAACCGTGTGGGCCGAAATGCGTCAAAGAGGTATAGTGCTTGGAGGGGAGCAGTCTGGACATATTATCCTTGGTGACCACTTGCCAACCGGGGATGGCTTGGCTACAGCCTTACTGATCATTCGGGCAATTGTCGAAACCGGGTCGGACTTGAGCGCCTTGGCAGCCGATTTCGTACCCGTTCCGCAGGTGTTGGTGAATGTAAAGGTTCGTCGGCGTGTCGCTTTAGCGGAATTACCGGAGGTTTCACGACTGATCGCTGATGCCGAACGGTATCTCGCAAAGACGGGGCGTGTCATCGTTCGTTATTCGGGAACCGAGCCTCTGCTGCGAATTATGATCGAGGGGTCCAACAGGGAAGAAATCCACCGGTTGGCTCGGACTATCGCAGATGGGGTGCGAATCGAGATAGGGGCTGGCCTGTAAGTGAGGTGGGTACTGGCGATTTGGTTCAGTTGATCTCAATCTTGGGAGCTAGGCTTCGGCATGCTTTTCTGAGCGATGCCACTTGGCGGATGTGTCGCCGGGCGGGTCGTAGATTGAATCTTATCCGATAGTTCCGGGTGGCTGGTTGGCATGCCGGTTTTTCGAAGCCTCAGGAGGCTGGAGGGATGTATGCGCCTGGGAGTGAATATAGACCATGTGGCCACGGTTCGCCAGGCTAGGTGTGCGGCTGAACCAGACCCGGTGACAGCTGCGGCATTGGCTGAACTAGGTGGCGCTGCGGGTATCACGGTCCATCTCCGTGGTGACCGACGCCATATTCAGAATCGGGATTTGCATTTGCTACGGCAGGTTGTGAGAACCCGACTGAACGTGGAAATGGCTGCAACAGACGAAATGGTCTCGATCGCTGCCGATGTTCAGCCAGATCAGGTGACTCTTGTTCCGGAGAAAGAGAATGAGGTGACTACAACAGGTGGACTGGATGTAGTGCGTCACCACGAGCTTATAAGGGATATAGCAGAACGGCTTAAGGAACATGGGATTTTGGTGAGCCTGTTTATTGATCCACTAGAGGACCAAGTCGGGGCGGCCCAATTAACTGGTGCAAAAGCCGTCGAGATCAATACAGGAACTTATAGCGAAATGGCTGTCCACAGTTGCCAGCAGGAACTGGATCGAATTCGGCGAGCAGCCACCATGGCCCACTCTCTTGGTCTTGAAGTACTGGGTGGCCACGGCTTGACCTACGTGAATGTCAAGCCGGTTGCTCGGATTCCTGAAATCGTCGAGCTCAATATTGGGCACAGCATTGTTTCTCGAGCGGTTTTGATTGGACTTGAGCGAGCGGTTCGAGACATGGTTGTTTTACTTGGCTGACCGGGCTTGCCGCTGGCTCGTTCGGGCGGCATCATGGTGGTGTCGTCTGTGGACGGCGTTCTAGTAGCGTTGTTATGATCGACTTGTTATTTACTTAGGTCTTCACATGAATCGCACAGAACCGCTGCCTCTCTTTGTATCGTTGTTCCTCGCGATTGGTTTGATGGGTTGGATAAGCTGGAGCCAGCGGCCGGTGGAATCACCTGTGGCGACTCAGGCCCAACCCCCGGTAGAAGTACCAGGGGAGCCTATTGGCCCAGAGGTTGATGAGGTCCGTGTTTCGGAATTGCGTGCTCTGGCCGATCAGGCGCCACGGGATAGTCAGGTAAGAACCGAACTTGGTTATATCTACTTTGAGGCCCAGAGCTTCGATCAGGCGATTCCGTGGTTTGAAGCCGCTCTTGGCCTAGATCCGAACAATGTTTCGGTGAGTACTGACCTTGGGGTGGCCTATTTTTACACCGACCAAATTGACCGAGCCTTGGATCAGTTCGCTCGTTCTCTTGCTGTAGATCCGACGCATGCAAAGACGTTACTTGATCTAGGAATCGTACGAGCCCTCGGTAAGCAGGACTTGGAAGGTGCAATCGAAGCTTGGGAGCAGGTTCAACAGCTAGACCCCGATAGTGCTGAAGCGCTTGCCGCTGCCGATGCGATCGAGCGTATTCGCTCTGCACACCCGTAGTGGTTGAAGCTGTTTCTGGATAGCGCTGGCCCTCCCTAGGTGACAATTTATGGCACTTAGCTGGCTCATTCGGGTGTTGGTCATAATAGTAATTGTGCGGCTTGGTTGGAAATTTCTTGTGGGCTTATTTAGTGGTGTGACCCAGCGCCCGAAGGTGACTCCGAAGCGGGGTGTTCCGTTGGTTCGTGACCCGATTTGTGGAACATATGTTGCCCAAAGTCGAGCCGTTGCTTTTCAGCGACGAGGCGAGGTGCACTATTTCTGTTCCGAGCGGTGTCTGGCGGAGTATCGGCAGAAATGGCAAGAATCAACAGGGAGTAGTAAATGAAGAATGACGAAGTGGTGCGGGCCGATATCGTCGAAGTGGGACGGCGGCTTTTTAACCGCGGGTTCGTTGCTTCAAACGACGGTAATATTAGCGTCCGGTTAGACGATCGCATACTTACCACTCCAACCGGTGTTTCAAAGGGTTTCATGAGTCCAGACATGATGGTTACCACTGATCTGGCCGGCCGGAAGTTGAGCGGGGATCGGGAGCCCTCGTCTGAGCTGTTGATGCATGTAGCGGTCTATGAGTGCAGACCTGAAGTTCGTTCGGTTGTGCATGCCCACCCTCCGACGGCCACAGGGTTTTCAGTGGCAGGCATTCCGCTGGACCGAGCAGTTTTGGCCGAAGTGGTGACGACTCTTGGCAGTATCCCGATCGCCGATTACGGTACGCCATCGACCAGCGAGCTGGCTGATGCTGTGAAGGAGCACATCAGATCACACGACGGTCTCCTTCTAGCTAATCATGGGGCGGTGACTGTTGCGAACGAGCTGTTCGCAGCCTACTACAAGATGGAGACTGTTGAGCATTTTGCAAAGATTAGTTTAGTGGCTCGTCAACTAGGTCGCGAGCGTCTTCTCTCAAGAGAAGAGGTAAATCGCTTGCAAACACTACGTGACCGTTACGGTATCACGGCGCCTGCACCTATATGTCCTCCAGAGTCCGGTAGCCAGGTTGATGACAGTTGCCAGGCGCTTGAAGCTCCATCTGCACCTGGCCAACAGGTCGTGGAACCTGAGGACGTTGTCACAGATCGTGTCGGTGTCGGTTCCGAACCGCTAGGTGCCCAAGACGAAGTTCGATTAACATACGGCCAATTGACGGCGCTGATCGCCGATGCCGTTACTCACTTGCGGTAAGCGGGAGGTTTGTGATGGGCGAGGCACTTGGGATGGTGGAAACAAAAGGACTCGTCGCGATGATTGAAGCGGCGGATGCGATGGTGAAGGCTGCTAAGGTGACTCTTGTTGGTTGGGAAAAGATCGGTGCGGGTTTCGTGACGACAATTGTTCGTGGAGATGTTGCTGCCGTGAAGGCAGCAACAGATGCTGGGGCTGCTGCAGCTCGTCGAGTTGGAGAGCTCGTGTCAGTGCACGTTATTCCTCGGCCACATGCTAACCTTGAGGATGTCCTGCCGATTGGGAAAAGTCACGAAAGTTAAGTCTAGTTACTCTACCGGCAGAGACAGAATGTCGCTCCCATGTGACACCGGAAGTATGGCTTGCCAGTCTCCAACTTTCATGTATTAGGGTGGCCCTTGGGTGGCAGGCTGCCGTGGGCCAAATTAGATGCAGGCCGAACGGGTAATAGTGATTTCTGGAGGTGTTGAAAACCCTTGCCTCCATCAGAATGGGTGAACAGACTTCAAGGGAGCGGTTTCTCTTGCCATGATTCTCGGCAAAGTGGTTGGTACAGTTGTTGCGACTCGAAAGGACGAGCGCCTTGTTGGTAGTAAGTTGCTGCTGGTGCAGCCCTGTCTGCCGGATGGTGAGCCCGGGGGCTTGCCGCTTGTAGCAGTTGACACTGTTGACGCTGGTGTCAGCGAGACTGTTCTCGTGGTCAGTGGTAGTTCTGCTAGGATGGCGACAGGGCTGGCCGATGATCCTGTCGACGCGGCCATTGTAGGCATCGTTGACACTGTCAATATCGAATAGCCGATATTTATTGAGAATGATGTGTTCCAATCTTGAGAGTGGACGGATCAGCAATAACGTCTGAGGAGCTGGGGTTTGAATGCAAACGGGCAGGTTAGACGCTACAGGCTGTTCCCAAGGTGCAATTGAAGGAAGATTAGTCAATGCAGCTCGCCCGTGTAATCGGTAATGTAGTTTCCACTCAAAAAGATCCAAAGTTGACTGGTTCTACATTGTTGCTTGTCCAGCCTCTGACCCAAGACCGAGAGCCGATAGGGTTGCCGTTTGTGGCGGTTGATTCAGTAGGTGCTGGGATTGACGAGGAGGTGTTTTTTGTCCGAGGCCGTGAAGCCTCCCTCCCCTTCTTACCTCGGCAGGTTCCGACTGATGCGGCTGTTGTCGGTATCTGCGACCACTGGACGATCAACGGTTCTGATGGTGTTTCGTAGAGATAGCCAGCCCACAAATATTGAGGGGGCATTATGCGGCTAGCTCGGGTTGTTGGGTCTGTAGTTGCTACCCGAAAAAACCCTGGTCTTGATGGTGCTAAGCTGATGCTGACCCAGACGGTTGGTTGTGATGGTGAACCGGCGGGCGGAGTCCAATTAGCGGTTGATGCTGTCGGTGCCGGTGTCGGTGAGCTGGTTCTGCTATTACTTGAGGGGCGGGCTGCTGGTAGCGTCCTCGGCCGGCGGGGGGTACCGGTGGATGCGGCTATTGTAGGCATTGTAGACGCAGTTGGCATGGACAGGAGCGGCTGAACGCCAGATTTACTGGGACATCTAGCTGTTGACAGGTAAGGCTCGTGACTCTTGAGGAAAAACCTAGGGTACTAGTAACGCGGCGAATGCCATCTGCGGTGTTGTCACCACTTTACCGGGCCTGCGAGGTTGATTTCCATGACAACAGTCAAGCGTTAACCCACACTGCGCTTTGTGACAGGCTTGTTGAAAAAGACGGTCTGATCTGTATGTTCAATGACCGTATAGACGAGGTAGCGCTTTCCGTGGCTTCAGGGCTGAAGGTGATTGCAGCAGTTGCGGTCGGTGTCGATAACATCGATGTGCCCGCCGCAACGGCCCGAAGCATAATAGTCACCAATACGCCTGACATTCTGACCCGCGCGACGGCTGAGTTGACATGGGGGCTGCTTTTGGCTGTCACTCGTCGTGTCGGTGAAGGGGACCGAGTGGTTCGCGACGGTGGTTGGACCGGGTGGACTTTCGATTTTTTATTAGGTACGGAGCTGCATGGGAAACAGCTCGGTATTATTGGAGCAGGACGCATCGGCCAAGCGGTTGCCGCAGTTGCGCCAGCTTTCGGAATGAGGGTTGTTTGTGCGGCTTGGCCCAGGCAGACACAGAGGAACAAAAAATCCTTTGAGTGTCCTGTTCTTTCACTCGACGAGTTGCTGCTGACGTCAGACATAGTTTCGCTGCATGTGCCGTTAACGGCCGAGACACACCACCTCATCAACAGAAGAACCCTAGTGCGGATGAAACGTTCAGCGTTTCTGATAAATACCTCTCGTGGGGGAGTAGTGGATGATGTTGCGTTGGCTTGGGCTCTTGACCAGCGACTCATTGCTGGGGCCGGGTTGGATGTTTTCGAGGATGAACCTAACGTGAATCGTGAGCTGGCCAAGAAGGAAAATGTATGTCTTACTCCCCATTTGGGAAGCGCTACACGCGAGACACGGACGGCGATGGGAGAATTAGCTGTGCGTAACGTGTTGGAGGTACTTGCCGGTCGGTCCCCTGTGACACCTGTTTCTCTCAACGTATAGTAGACAGAAGGGGTTCTGTAACAGCTCTTGGACTCAGCAATCACTTCGGTGAGAGATGTCATGCACGAGCGATCAGGTAGTCCGGCGGTGGTGCTCTTGAGTGGTGGCTTGGATTCGTATACAGCAGCTGCGATTGCGCAAGCCGATGGATTTGCCTTGTATGCGTTGACGGTTCGATACGGGCAGCTGCATTCCTGCGAAATAGAAGCATCCCGCAGGGTGGCCCGTGCTTTGCGGGTTGTTCAGCACCTTGAGCTCAACGTCGACCTTGCAGCCTTTGGTGGTTCTGCGTTGACTGGTGACGGGTTGGTCGAGAAAAACCAGCAGCCCGATCGAGGCGAAATTCCGGCGACCTATGTTCCAGCTCGGAATACTGTGTTGCTGTCGCTTGCTCTCAGTTGGGCTGAGGCGCTGGCAGCATACGACATAGTTATCGGTGTTAATGCGTTAGATTACTCTGGCTATCCGGATTGTCGACAGGAGTATCTGAGTGCTTTCCAGCGGCTTGCGGACTTGGGGACGAGGGCCGGTGTTGAGGGTGGGTGCTTTCGTTTACACGCTCCATTGGTTCGATGGACAAAAGCTGAAATCATTACCCGTGGCCAGGAATTGGGACTTGACTACGGCTTGACCCACAGTTGCTATGTCCCGTTGCCAGGTGGTCGAGCTTGTGGGCGGTGTGATAGCTGTCAGTTACGTGCCCGTGGTTTCGCTCAGGCTGGTCTTGCCGATCCTGTGATGCCGAGCCCTGGTAAATCTTGAGCACGAGATGGCTTCCGACTATTGCTAACTAGAAATGGTGAGCCAGAGCGTAGACTTTAGCCCCGCTTGCGTGCATGATGCTGGATTGTCATCTCACTGGTAGAGGGGTTGAAATTTACTCATCTGAGTAGCTCCAAGGTTCCCATCGCATCCTCCCAGCTTCGGGTATTGAGTATGGCTGCCCCAGGCTCCTCTTCGATAATGGCGAATACCTCGTTATTGACCTGGCCGAACTCAACTCGTTCCAGTTCTTGGTGATTGTCGAAGGACACTTCAATGGTGGCCATCGGCGAGTCTGCTCCGGTGTCTTCACGGGAGGAAACGAATGACTCGGCTCTGAGGTTGGACAATTTTCCCAGAAGGTCGTCCATCGTGCTGGTTTCGACTTCGCCTTTGTTTCCAGAGGTTCTGAGCCAAATGTCCGCCTCTCCTTCGGTTGCCGATTCAGTCCGCTCGAAAGTCCAGTGCTCTCCTTGGTAGTCGAGTGTGAGCCCGGTCGCGTTGAAAGGGCGGAACGCGAACAGGTCCCGTCGGCGGTAGTCGTCAACTTGCTTTTCTAGTTCACTTACCAGTGAATCGTCTATTGTGAACACGAGACTACGGTCCGCGTCACGCGCATAGGTTCCTCCAGTCGGAGTGGAGTTTCCTATGTGTAGAGTGGCTTCAGAGCCGCCAAGGCCCACGGCTACGCTCAGTCGGGGTCGGTCGAGGCCATATGCTTCAAGGTCATCGGTGCTCTCTTCCTCGACTGACTGCATCTGTCCCGTGCTTAGTCGGCCGATCATACTGTCTGCCACGGCGAGATCAGCGCGGGCGGTAATTGGACTAACAAGAGACCATTGGTTTTCGTCTTTTCGTAACTGGATAGTTCGCTCAGGGCTAGTGACTTCAAACGAGTCGACTTGATCTTGCGTTATGTCAAGAATGGTTTTGTCTCGTAAGTCAAAAGTGGTCTGGTTGAATGTTGTGTCGAGAAATCCAGACATAAGGAAGACACGGTTTGAATCGGCAACAGTAGCGTAGACGTCACTGCCGGTAGGAGTACGCTCTCCGATAAGCAATTGACGGTCAAAGTCTGGTGCTGTCCTAATCTGGATGGTGATGCGAGGCCTTGTCAGACCGAAGGTAGCTAAATCAACGGTATCTTCTGGTTCAGCCACTACTCGCTGCATCTCTAGACTGGCTAGACTGGACGACAATGAAACAACCTTTGTCACGTCGACGTTGCTGTTGAATGGTTCAATTAGCTGCCACCTATCGTCGATTTTTTCGATCACGGTGTGGTCGCCAGTTTCTGAAGTAACTGCCATGGAGGTGATGTCGTCAGACTCGAAGCCGAACACCTTCTCCAAGGATTCTGGGGTTCCGGCTGGTGGCTGACCGGATTCCACGAAGTAGATGTATGCGCCCAAGCCGAGTGTGATCACCAACAGTATTAGGGTCGATCGGGTTCCGCGCATTTTTAACGTCTCCGCCACCAGGTGTTGATGCCCGCACCAAGCAGAAAAGCGGGTAGGAGCAGTAGTGAAAACCAGAAAACTCGCTGTTGTTGAGCGGCAGTCAATGACAGGCGCCGGTCCTCGGGCTCCCGTGCGCGAATCGAAATGAGGTTTTCTTGTTGAGCAAGCCAATTCACGGTGTTGAGGAACATATCTTGGTTCCCTTGGATGCCTACAGTGGAGTTGCTTGCAAAATCAGAATCACCTATTACGGCCAGCCGGGTCTCTGGTGGTTGAGGGGCCGCGTCCTCCTCCTCATCAGTGGCTTGTCCGTTGGGGTTTTCGATCTCGGTTGTTTCTGTTTCACTCGTGGGCGCTGGAACAGACACCGCCATCCCTATGGTTATGGGGCCAGGTCGGTCTCCGACTTCCTCGTTCAATTCGACTTGACCTGTGGCTAAACCGGCAAGGTCGGCTTCAGTCCAACTTTGTGCGCTGGTTTGGATGAACGGTTGAGCAACTCGGCCGTCAGGGCTACCAGATCCAGAGTCAGCAGTGACAGAGCGGGCTAGAGGGTAGGCTGTTAGGAGATTGAACCGATCGGTGATGGGATGCAGCGGGTAGTTGGCTGCGACTGGGACCGATGCGTCAGCACCAAAAAGTTGACCTACTCCACTGGCATCGACGACGACATCGGTTCCCACATTTATTCCCCATTCACGGACGAGTGCGAATAGACCGTCTGGCGGTGCTGTTTCACCGGCAGTTGGTGGATCGATGAGCACGAGCAGTTTTCCACCACGGTTAAGGTATGCTCGCAGTGCTTCGAGCTCACCTGGTAGTAGATCCGTCTGGGGTCCGGCGACGACTGCGACGGTAGCATCTTCGGGGACTCTGAGCTGCTGGGCGAGTATTAGTGATGCGACACCGAAGTTGTCGAGGCCCAATGCTGCTGAGATGGTGCTGTAGCCGTCCCGGCCAGATCCAGTGTGACTCTTTTCACCGTGGCCTTCAATGAAATATACAGTTTGCTCTGTGCCTTCTACGACCTTGATCAGGGTATTGGTTAAGTCTTGCTCAGAATCTGACTCGACTCGTTCGACGCGGTCTTCGTACTCAAATACAATCGTCCCATACGTTTGAATTTCGTATTGGCGCGCGAGCAGTGGCTCTCTGTCAGCGTCGATGTAGTCGACCGTGACTTGGTTTGATTGGTACGCGTACTCGTCAAGGCGATCCTGGTAACGTGGAAATTCAGGCTCACGGGCAAACACCAAAATTCTTACTGGTGCCGACAGGTTGTCCAAAATCTGTTGGGTTTGGTCTGATAGGGAGTACTGTTGTGCCGAGGTCAGGTCCCATCGACGATTCTGTCTCGCAAAGATGTAGTTCAGTCCAGCAACGATCGCTATCACCAGAATGAGGCTTGTGCCGGCGAGAGCCCCGTATCGTGTCTGTTTTCGATCAAATGAACGGACGATAGAACGCCAGTGGCCTGCCCCGTAAATCAGTATCAGAATAAGACCGAATAATGCCGAACCCCGTCGCCACTGTAGGAGATCTGGTCGACCACTGATTGCGAGAGCGATGAGCACCAGCGCCATTCCGAGCCATGGGAGATAACCGAAGAGTCTATTAAGCATCTGAAGTTAACGTATGGTTAGTGTTAGCCATTCCACCGGGCGGTGTCCATCGATTTGGCCGTGAGGAACAAACCGAGTCCGATGAAGCTGAGGTAATAGGTTAGGTGTTTCGTATCGATGACACCCTTTGAGAAATCGTCGAAATGTTCAAGTATCGATAAATAGGCGAGTACTGACTGAGCGGTGCTGCCAGAGGCATCGCCGATCCAATTGATGATCCAAAACAATAGGAGTACGGCGAAAGTTGCGACACCAGCCACAATTTGGTTCTTTGTCATACTTGAGATTGCCAGCCCAATCGAGATGAAGGAGCTTCCCATCAGTAGTAGTCCAAGGTAACCGGTGAGGATTGGTCCCCACTCTGGTTCACCATACTGAAACAGCATGGCAATGTGAATTCCGGTGAGTGCGAGCATCAGGGTATAAAGTGCTAGAGCACCGAGAAATTTACCCATGATGATCTGAAAGTCACTGAGTGGGGATGTCAAAAGGAGTTCTATGGTCCCAGATCGCTTTTCTTCTGCGTAGGACCGCATGGTTAGCATAGGTAGGAGGAAAAGCAAGATTACAGCGGTGTTCCCGAACAGGGGGCGAATCATGAATTCGTTTACGTTGACGACCTGGGGTCCTCCCATCCCGAAATTGCCTCCACTGAGCTGAAGCATGAGATTCAGGCTGGCAATATAAAACCATCCGAACAACAGCGTGAAAAATACAAGTAAGACGTAGGCAATTGGCGAAACGAAATAGCCTCGAACTTCCTTCTGAACGAGAGCTAGGATATTACCCATCGATACGCTCCTCTGTAGGTTTCTCGTAGCCGGCTGGTGAGGAAGCTCCAGGTTGTGGCACGTCTTCGTGTTCCGGTTCTTCTTCTGTGGTCAGTTGTAGGAAGATGTCTTCTAGGCTCATTTGCTGGGCTCGTAACTCTAATAAACCCCACCCATTTGTTACGACCGTTCTGGCTACTTCTCTCCGAACATCACTGTTTGGGGCGAGTTCGACCTGAAATCCAGAGAGTCCTTCACGGTAATCGGCGGAAGACACGTTGACGACGCCTGGTATTCCTTGGAGAGTGGGGACTGGGTCTACTCCGTTGGTGTCAATCTTGAGATACAGGCTCTGTGAGCCCTGTAGCCGAGCCGTGAGGTTGTCTGGGCTATCCACTGCGACGACTTTACCTCGGTTGATGATCACGACCCTTTGGCAGGTTTGGGACACTTCAGGCAAGATGTGAGTGCTGAGAATGATAGTGTGGTCGCCAGCCAACTCTGTGATTAGTCGGCGGGTCTCAATTATTTGTCTAGGGTCGAGTCCGGCGGTTGGTTCGTCGAGAATAAGGACTTCTGGATTGTGTAAGAGAGCTTGTGCTAGGCCTACGCGCTGCCTGTAACCCTTAGACAATTTTCCGCAGTAACGGTCAGTCATGTCCGTGATGTTGGTTCGCTCCATAGCGGCGCCAATTTGAGACGTTCGGTTTCCCGGAGCCACATCATTGATGCGTGCTACAAAATGGAGGTATTCGAACACGGTCATTTCGGGATACAGCGGTGGTGTTTCCGGAAGATATCCGGTTCGACGTTTTGCTTCGATCGGTTGCTCGAACACGTCGAACCCGCCGATGCGAGCTGACCCCTCTGATGCGGGTTGGTAACCGGTCAGGATGCGCATAGTTGTCGTTTTTCCGGCACCGTTTGGACCAAGAAATCCGAGAATCTCCCCGCGTTCAACTTGGAAGCTCAGATCATCTACCGCCGTGAACGATCCGTAGCGTTTGGTCAGGTGCTGCACTTCCACCACGATGTATGTCCTCCTGAAGACAGATATTCAAGGCGTCAAGCTGTGGATGGCCTGCATGATGACGGTCGCGCTTCCAGTGCCACCCGGAGAGCGCAGCCGGTGCCTGACAAGAAGTTACTAGTTAATCCTCATTCGCACGGCAAACCAAAAATAAGCGAGCTGGCTTGGTTAAATCCTGAGTAGGAGTGGCACCTGCCTTCTCAGAACTCTCCCTACAAACTAGCGGCACTGCCAAAACCCTGTCAAGCGTCTTTCTCATTATCTCCTACTTGATGTGGAGGGTTTGAAATCCGGCTAATGCCGACTGTCGAAACGTTCCAGTGGGTCATGGTTCAGTGTGGTCCTCGACATATTCGTCGATGGTGGACTGATCAAGTGCTGACATTTGCTCGAATTGAAGACCCATTCCGACATGGGCATCTGTCCAGGTGACTCGCGCATCGGCTTGGATCTCGCGAGAGAAGCCAGGAAGGCTGAACCGTGTGTGAACCTTTGCTGAAACGCCGAGAGGCTCTATCGTTCGTATAGCCAACCCCCCGCTGCTAATGTTTAGCGTGACGGCGGCTGTGATGGCATTGTCGAACCGGTAAGAGACCGGGACTGCGACTACAACTCGAGGACTACTACGTCGATTAAAGCTGTCGGGGAACAGGTGGGGTGCCAAGGCTGATAGAACGTCTCGTGTGTCGCAATATTCATTCACGTACCCGGCTATTCCAAAGGCAGACATGCTTCGCACTGCATTGGCATTGGTGACTGAACCGCTGAAGATGACTACCGGCAATTTGGGGCTGTGTTGGCGTAACAGTCTCAAGAATTCTGTTCCTTCGATATCCGAGAGACGAAGATCAAGGAGCAATAAATCCACATGAGTTGACCTGACGCTGAGCGGTTCAAGTAAAGCTGAGAAATCATCAGCCTCGATTGTGAGATGGCCAGCCTCTCGCAGAGGTTCTCCAAACCGTGCCATCAGAGAGTCCTCTCTCGTGGCTAGCAGTACGGTTCGCGAACCCGCAGTCGGCTTGTGCATCGCATCTATCGTAACCCGCATTGCTTAGGATCGTAGTTTTGTGTTAATGCTGATGGTGTTTTAGCTGTTCTAACCGTGAGCTGGTGAGTTTCGGGGGCCTGGTCGTTTCGTCGGGTCCAGGATCCGGACGGTGGAGAGACTAACCTCAAAATGGCCATTTGTAGGGGATGCGGCGAGGAAATTGATGTCGACGAGTTCGACGTGGATCTGGGTGACCAGCTTAGCTGTTCAGAATGCGGTGCGTTACTCACCGTCACCGGTCTAGTTCCTATTGAGGTTGAGCTTCAGGCTGAAGATTTGACCCTTGATATCGAGGGAGAAACAGACGGAAATCAGGCTGAAAACGGCGGGGGCTGACCATAAAATCTGGCTGCCAGCAGTGCCTGCTTTCGGCTTAATCAGTGCCAGGCATCGATTCTGTCAATTGACAGTTTTGATGCTTCCTTTGTAAGCTTCTGGCTTCCGGTCACCCGTGTGCTCCGGCCCACGACAAAAGGGACTGTCGTGTGGAAGCCTGGCAAGCCACAATAGGCCGCTGAGACAGGAGACGCCGCACATGAAGTTGTTTTATCGCTATTCTTCTACGATCTGTTTGAGCCTCTTGCTCGCTGTGGGTGTTGCTGGATGTGCAGACAACCCGCCGCCAGAGCCACCGCCACCGCCGCCTGAGGCACCAGCACCACCACCACCACCACCACCACCACCGCCGCCGCCGCCGGCTCCTACTCCTCCACCAACTGAGGAAGAACTCTTTGCGCGCATGTCTCTTGAGGAACTTAACGCCACATCTCCTCTCGGGCCTGTGTTCTTTGAGCTTGACCAATCGGAGCTACTTCCTGCCGGCCAAGCGGCATTGCAGGGGAACGCTGAATGGATGAGCCGATGGACTTCCACGGTAGTGCTTGTGGAAGGCCATTGTGATGAGCGCGGTACGAATGAGTACAACCTAGCGCTTGGTGAGCGTCGGGCAGCCGCAGTGAGGGACTATTTGGTGAGCCTCGGTATTGCAGCGGATCGTGTACAGACAACGAGCCGCGGGGAGGAATCACCGTTCTGTACCGAATCAGACGATGGTTGCTGGGCTCAGAACCGCCGTGGACATTTCATTGTCACGGCCAAGTGATACATTCACGAATGCTGGCCCTGGCTCTTTCGCAGAGTGAGGGCCAGTTCTCTGGGTTACAAAGGTCGCGAAGCGGGGCGGGCTGTGTCACTAAAGTCCCTAGCGGCTGCTGAGAAGAGCCGAGAGCTCAGTGTCGTCAATCCGGTGACGAGCGATCTCTTTGCCGTCTTTTAGCAGAACTGGAATGTGATTTTGGTACAGCCTTTTGAGTGCTGGGTTGTTGGAGATGTCGATTACTGTTAGCTCAAATGGCTGCTGTGCCTTAGCGGTGGCCAATAGCGCTTTCATGCTCTCACAGAGATGACACCCGGGCTTAGTATAGAGGGTCAATACCACAATTGGTCATCCTCAGGATAAGGGAACAGCAGGGCCTAGTGTCACTGGTGGCTCCCTCATCAGTCTATGTGCCGAACTTGGAACTGGCCTGTGGCTCATTTGTTAAGGCCGCTTAGACTACTCTGCGAACGGTTTCCAATTCAGACACGATGTCCCGCGCCGCCTTGAGTGGATCTGGCGATGCTATTATCGGCCGGCCAACCACTAGATAGTTGCTTCCAGCTGCTAAGGCTTCGGCAGGGCCGAGCGTTCTGGCTTGGTCATCTTTTGTTCGGGTTTCATTCTTGCGCGGGCGAATACCGGGTGTGACGATTGTAAATTCCCTGCCAAGTTGGGTCCTGAGCTGTTCGACCTCCTGAGGTGACGCCACAACTCCGTCGAGCTTGGCTTTATGCGCTAGTTGGGCTAGAGCTCCCACCTGACTTCCTACAGTCCTGGGTATCCCGATTCGGTCTAATTCTGTATTGTCGAGACTGGTCAATACTGTGACTCCGACCACTAGGGGAGAATTTTCGGCTTTGCGAGCTGCCTCAGCGGCTGCTTGCATCATTCTCAGGCCTCCAGCCGCATGAACAGTCAACATCCAAGCGCCGAGGCGGGAAGCAGCTTGGACTGCTTCGGCTACTACCGTTGGAATATCGTGATACTTGAGATCGAGAAACACTCGGTCTCCATGGCTCACGAGGGTTGAAACTAACGACGGGCCCTCACTGGTGAAGAGTCGGCTTCCAATTTTGAAGCCTCCTACTGTGCCTCGAAGCAAGTCGCATATCTCGAGGGCCTGTTCGCTGGTGTCAACGTCAACGGCGACTAGGAGTTGGTCCAAGTAGTTTCCCTAACTGTGAGATCGAGTGAGCCGACGAGTCCGGAAACGGTCTCTAGTTGGTGGCGTTCCAGGTATTCGGTTAGACCCTGCAATAGCTTGTTCCAGATGAATGGGTCCACGAAGTTCGCAGTTCCTATTTGCACTGCGCTAGCACCGACGATCACAAACTCAAGAGCGTCATCGGGGGTCATGATACCGCCCATTCCAATTATCGGTAGATTGACTGCCTGATAGCACTCGTGAACCATCCTGACAGCAATCGGCCGTATGGCGGGCCCACTTAGTCCGCCGACGACATTGGAAAGCTTGGGTCTACGGGTCTCTACATCTACAGCCATCGCTAGAAAGGTGTTCACGAGTGATATGGCATCTGCGCCGGCTTCGCTGGCTGCCACAGCAAAGGAAGCCACGTCGTTTACGTTCGGTGTTAGTTTTGGAATGATGGGTAAGCGAGTTACGTTACGCACTGCGGAGACGACTTCGTGCGTACCTTTTAGTGAGCAGCCAAACAACATCCCGCCCTTCTTGATATTGGGGCATGAGATGTTTAGCTCGATTGCGCCTATTCCATCTGAATCATCAAGGATTCTGGCTATCTCGGCGTACTCTTCGATTGTTGAACCGCAGATGTTCACGATTACAACTGCTGCTTGTTCCCGCAGTGGGGGTAATTTCTCGGCGACGAATCGCCTAACCCCGATGCCCTGAAGGCCGATTGCATTTAACATGCCACCTGGAGTTTCTACTATCCTTGCTGGGGGATGTCCTGCACGTTCTTCGAGAAAAAGACCTTTGACTGCGATGGCTCCAAGAGTTGAGAGGTCCACTGCTTCGGCGTATTCCACCCCGTAGCCGAAACAGCCACTTGCTGCAATAAGCGGGTTGGCAAGCTTTAAACTGCCAATGTTTACAGAAAGGTCGACACTCACTTCAATTCCTTGATTTCCTAGTTTGTGGCTACCGGTTTGTTGTGGAACTTTCGGTTCACTTTAGTGACCTCTCTCACTAGCGTTGGCAACCCCGGAAAGTCAATGGCTGATTTTGGCTGCATTCTCAATTAGCGAGGTCATTGCTCGAGACCGTCCCAGACTACGTCTCGTCCGTTGAAGATCGGTCCGTCGAGACAGGACCGAACGAAATTGACGCTACCACCCTCATGTCTGATTGGCACCACACAACTGTAGCAGCCCCCGAGGCCACATCCCATGATTTGCTCAAGTGAGACCTCCACGTCATGTCCGTGGGCCGATGCCAACTTAGTGACGGCTCGCATCATCGGTGTTGGTCCACAGGCATAGATGCGGAGTGAGGTTGTTGGTTTGAGCTCGTGTAGTCTTCGTTCTAGGGGGCCAGTCACCTGACCGTGGTGACCTAGGCTCCCATCGTCTGTGGTTAGTTCGAGATTGACCCTGAGCTGACGAAAGGCCTCGACATAAAAGAGGTCTCTGGAGCTTTGGCCCCCGTAGAACAAGGTTGAGTCGATTTGTTGACTCTGGAGAGCTACAGCTAGCGTGTAGAACGGTGCTAGTCCGACTCCGCCGGCTACCATCCAAGCTTTCTCTGATCTTTTGGCCATAGAAAATGGGCGCCCTAATGGGCCGAGGCACCGGACGTTGTCGCCAGCGGTTAGTCCGAAAAGTGTGGATGTGGTCACACCGACTTGCTTATTTAGCAAAGATATTCCGGAAATTTGGTGGTTGTCATCGCGTAGGACTTCAAATATAGAGAAGGGTCGCCGGAGAAGTGGGTCGTTGCCACAATCTGGTTTAACCATCACGAATTGTCCGGGGAGGGCCCTAGATGCGATCTGTGGAGCAGCTAGAGAGAGCACGTTATAGGCAGGTGAGAGGATGGAGTTTGACAGGACGACAGCGTCTACGTCGGTCAACATGGTCTTCGAGTATATCCGACCCGTTTGGAACAGTTCGGTAACTTGTTGCCGAGGGTTTCATTCTCATTGGGGCAATCAGCTATCTCATCTAGTTGGGCTGGGCTATTGGGGCATCCTCCTGAAGTTACTGGAGATCGACTAAATTTCTGTATGAAGCTGCTATGATATGGGGACTCTTTAAATGTAGCCCGGAGAGGCTTCGAAGGGGTAAGGCTTGCTTCCTATTATCAAACCTCCTTCACACGGCGGTTGTTTCACCTTGCCAACGGGCAGGTGCGTGGCTCTGGGGTGTTGCTCCGGTTGCCACACTTCTTGCAGCTGCCTCCTTTGTTTGCTGTCCAGCGTTCTACTGAGTGTTCTTAGGAGAAACGAAGTTCTCCGCGGGCGGTGCATTTTCGGAGTTGCCAGAGCTGGCTTGTCAAGGCCGGGGAGACCGATGTTGATGAACAAGGCTGACCGTCTACCAGTCTGCAGCTTGGCTACGCCTGAATCGCGTTTGCTCAAGGGGTTCTCGTGCCTATCGTGATGGTGGCCGAGCAGCTTGCTAGAACTGTCATCAGAATGGCTCATGAGATCGTAGAGCGACATCACAGCTTGGAATCGTTAGCATTGATTGGAGTACGAACTCGGGGCGTGCCCATTGCCAAGAGGCTATCAGTTGCGTTAGAGAAGATCTCTGGAACTAGTGTGCCAACGGGAGCGCTCGACATCACGTTGTATCGCGATGATCTAATGCGATATCCAGTCGGTCCTCAGCCAATTCTCCGCAAGACCGAGATCGAGTTCTCAATTGACGACCGGAGAATCTTGCTTGTTGACGATGTGCTCTACACCGGTCGAACCATCCGTGCGGCGCTTGACGCACTTATAGATTTCGGTCGGCCTCGGTCTATCGAATTGCTTGTCCTTGTTGATCGCGGACACCGCGAATTACCAATCAAAGCGGATTATGTTGGCAAGAACGTCCCGACTTCGCTCAGGGAGAGTGTGCAGGTTCGCCTGATGGAGACAGAGGGCCAGGATGAGGTTGTGATAGAAGAAGATGAGCCAGCAAGCTGATTCCTCCCTTCGTGATCCTACTGGGCCGCTCGTGCTCGGCACGACGGTCGGACTGCGGACGAAAGATTTATTAGGTATTGGTGATCTGTCTTCAGAGGAGATTTTGCTCATCCTCGATACTGCTGAGGCTATGAAGGAAGTTGGTACGCGCCCGATCAAAAAAGTTCCAGCACTACGAGGGCGGACCGTGGTGAATCTTTTTTTTGAGCCAAGTACGAGGACGCGCATGTCGTTTGAGATAGCTGAGAAACGACTCAGTGCCGACACCTTAAATATGACTGCGAGTGGTTTGAGCGTGGTTAAGGGGGAGACGCTAGTTGATACAGTCCGCAACCTCGGGGCGATGGCGCCAGATCTGATTATTGTGAGGCATGCGTCGGCAGGAGCTGGACATGTGGTGGCTAGGCTTTGTAGTGCTGGTGTGATTAATGCTGGCGACGGTATGCACGAGCACCCAACTCAGGCGTTACTCGACGCTTTGACCATTCGTCAACACAAGGGGAGATTCGATGGTTTGAAGGTTTCGATCATTGGCGATCTGTTGCACAGCCGGGTATTTCGTTCGAACCTGTTGCTCTTACAGAAACTGGGCGCAGACGTCTGTGCTTGTGCCCCAACGACGCTTATGTTATCTGGAATGAATAGGTTTGGAGTGCGATCGACCACATCGGTGGATGAGGCCGTTGACGGTGCGGACGTCATCATGCTGTTGCGGATCCAGCTAGAGCGCATGCGTGGCCATTTCATACCTTCGCTACGTGAATATTTTCAGCGTTTTGGGATGACAACCGATCGTCTTCGTCTTGCGAAGCCAGACGTCATCATTATGCATCCTGGACCGCTGAACCGTGGTGTTGAGATTGCGTCTGAAGTAGCCGATGGACCGTACTCAGTGATTCTTGAACAGGTTGCCAACGGCGTAGCCGTTCGGATGGCTGTGTTGTATCTGTTGGCAGGGGGCCATCAAGGTTAGGTGGGTGTAGGATTTCGAACCTAGGGAATTAGCAAGTGAGTCTCCACAGTATTCTCTTGAAAGGTGGCTGGGTTATTGACCCGGTCAATGGTATTGACGGTGAGGCCGACATTTTGTTGGAGGACGGACATGTTACGCAGCTAGGGCCTGAACTAAAGGTCAGACCTGGCACCCCTGTTGTTGAAGTTCCCCAAGGATGCGTCTTGTGCCCTGGCTTCATCGATATGCGGGTTCATCTGAGCGAGCCGGGTTACGAGCACAAAGAAACCGTGTCAACGGGATTGGCTGCCGCAGCGGCTGGTGGGTTCACGGCCGTGGCAAGTATGCCGAACACCGAGCCGGTCAACGATGATGCTGGAATTACAGGACTAGTCCTCGCGAGAGCTGCTGAGGCTGAGCTCGTGAGAGTTCATCCTGTTGGAGCGGTCACTAGAGGGTTGGCGGGTGAGCGCCTTGCCGAGCTCGGCGAGCTTCGCGAGGCTGGCTGTGTGGCTGTTTCAAACGGTGTGCGTTCGGTTGCCGACGCGAATCTGATGCGCCGCGTACTTGAGTATGCATCCATGTGTGGCATGGCAGTCATAGACCATTGTGAGGATGTCCTGCTTACGCAAGATGGTGTTGCTAATGATGGATTCCAGGCTGCGGCACTTGGATTGCGCGGAATGCCTTCAGCAGCTGAGGACATCTTTGTCGAACGTGACGTGACTCTTAGTGGCATGACTGGGGCACCTCTACATATTGCACACCTTAGTACCAGGGGTGCCTTAGAGGCAGTCCGGTCCGGGAAGGCCCGTGATTTCCCTGTGAGTTGTGAGGTGACACCTCACCACCTCACTTTAACCGATGATCGTCTTGACGGATATGACACGAACTACAAGGTGAACCCACCACTTCGAGAGCAGCAAGATGTTGAGGCATTGCTGCAGGGCTTGCAGGATGGAACTATTGATTGTATTGCAAGTGACCATGAGCCCCACCATTATGACGAGAAGCTTGTAGAGTTTGACCGAGCCCCGTTTGGGATTGCTGGTTTAGAGACAGTGGTTTCGATTTGCTTAGATCGACTGATACATCCTGGTTATCTGTCGCTGACTAGATTGGTGGAGTTGTTGGCTATCAATCCGGCCCGCATCCTTGGTGTCGTAGGAGGGTCACTTGGGGTCGGAAGCCCGGCTGATATCACCGTGCTTGCTCCGGATCTTCCGGTAACTGTTAATGCTGGTGAGTTCAGGTCTCTGGCGCGGAACACGCCCTTTGACGGGTGGGCGCTTCGCGGGGGAGTGGCGGCTTCGATTGTTGGAGGTCGCACGGTTTATGCGAATAGTTCGGTGGATGGTGCGGTTGAGTTTGAAACCGTCACCAGTGACCAGCAGTGACTCATCGCGTAACAGCCTCTGCTCTTCATCAACTTTTGATCCCCCTCGAGCGTTTGTATGAGAATTTCAACTCTGCTACTGGGGTGGCCGACCCTGTTCGCGTCGTTCGACGGTATACCGAACCAATTGATCAGGAGGTGGTGGCGTTTTGTGCGGCGGCGCTTGCATTTGGTCGGGTGGGAAGTGTCCTGAGTTCGGTTGAAGCGCTTCTGACCGTTCTTGGTAGCCATCCAGCTGCGTTCGTCAAGAACTTTAATCTGGTGCGCGATGCTAAGTTGCTTCGTCCCCTGGTGCATCGCTGGATCCGTGGGGTTGACTTGACAGCCCTGATATGGATTGTCAAAACGATGCTCTTGGAGGCAGGTTCTATCGAACGCTATTTCTTAAATGGCCAAGACGTTAGCGGGGTTGATGTGGGGCCGGCTTTGAACGACTTTGCTTCTAGGGCACTCGCTGTTGACTTGGACCCCGTCTACGGTCACGCCGCTCGGCGGCGAAAGGTTGAGTATTTTTTCCCTAGACCAGAACGTGGCAGTGCCTGCAAACGTCTGAACTTGTTTCTTCGGTGGATGGTAAGGAGGGACTCGGTCGATCTCGGGATCTGGTCAGGATTGCCTGCTTCAAAGCTTGTTATTCCGCTGGATGCACACGTAATTCGAGTGGGTCGGTGTCTTGGCTTGACGAGGTATCGCACGCCAGGCTGGCGAATGGCAGTCGAGATTACAGAGTCTCTGCGTCGCCTTGACCCACATGACCCAGTTCGATACGACTTCTCACTTTGTCATTTGGGGATGATGGATGCCTGCGGATTTAATCGGGAACATTTGGATGATCGGTGTCCTTTAAGAGGGGCATGTCGACCGAGCGACTGTAGGCCTCGAGGGTCTGTTTAATCATTTGTTCAGAACTAAATTGTTTTTCCGCCCTTAGGCTGGCTTCGGTGCCGAGTCGTGCGCGTCGCCCGGGGTCTCTGAGTAGGGCGACAATAGCACTTGCTAGGCTTTGGGCGTCACGCGGAGGCACTAGGAGCCCCGTCTTGCCGTCGATTATGACCTCTGGGATTCCTCCTGTCCTTGTTGCGATTATAGGTCGGCTCAGAGCCATTGCATCGAGCAGGGTCGTTCCGAGTCCTTCTGTGATCGAGCTCAGCACAAATAGATCGAAGCTTTTCTGTAGCGACAGTACGTCTGGTCGAAACCCACCAAGAAGGACGTTGCGATCAATTTTTAGTTTGGCGATTTGTTTGCGGAGTTGGCTTTCCAATTCGCCAGCTCCGAGAATCACGAACCGAACATCTGGAATTTGGGTTACTACTATGGCAGCTGCCTCAATGAGGAATTGCTGTCCTTTATGAGGAACCAGAGCTGCGACGTTACCAACAATGGGAACCCCTTTTGGAAGTCGAAATTCCCTGTGTAGGTCAAGACCTTGGCAATTTGCAACCTTTCTTAGGTCGATACCCTCGTGTACAGTTGCCGTCTGCTCTGGGCTGACGCCATCCTCGATAAGCATTAGCCGGATCGCCTCAGAGGCACACAAGAACCTATCTACTTGGGAATACTTCCATCTTGAGAAGGCGTTGCGCCTGATATGAAAATCGACTCGCCTGGACATCACGAATTTTGGCTGTGGATTCAGCCTGGCCAAGGAACGGGCCAAGGCAACCATGGCAACGCCTTGAGCGTCGTGGGCTTGGATGACCTCAGGGCGGAGCCTTTTAAGGGCGCGTGCTAGCCGCCATGCGGCACGTAGGTCTATTTCGCCTGAAGATGCTATAGGAATTAAGTCGACTCTACCGGTGGCTCGCCGAAGGAGCTCACCGTTTGGCTGGGCTACTAGAATCGTGCGGTGGCCCAGGTTTTTAAGCCCGCGCACTGTTAGCAAGACCTGGTTTTGACCGCCACGCCAGCTTTGAGCGGTGTCAACATGAAGGGTGAACATATTGTTTGTCTCGTAGGTCTTCCCACAATATTGCTGGGATATCCCGATGCGTCTTGAGATGGGGTGACGGTTTTACGTTTTACGTTGTCTCCTCTGTTCCCAGAGCTTGGCGTGTTTTAGGAAGACGTAGTAAGCATTCATAAGTGAGACGATTAGGCCTGGGATTCCCTGAGCACAACCCAGGCGCAATAGGTAGTTTCTGAGAAAGGCAACTAAAGGGTGCAGAATCAGATCAAGCACGCCAACTCGTCGGCCTTGCTCAAACCACTCGGTTGCAGCTAGGGTTGTGTAGCGGTCGATTGTGGAGAGATGGCTTGAAAGATCAGGGTATGGATAATGTCGAATCGCGTGCCGAAGCTGGCCCACCAGACCTGTGACGCAAACCGACTCATGTACGGCTTTACGGTTCCAGCTGGCGACACGTCGGTCGTATAAGCGTAACTGGTAGTCTGGGTACCAATCGGTTGTGCGTATCCATCGGCCAAGATACCGCGTGGTACGAGGAATGCGGTAGCCATCGTAAGACGGGGTGTCGGAAAGCAGGGTTTGAATCTCGTTAGCGAGCTCTGTGGAAATCTGCTCATCCGCGTCAAGGGAGAGGACCCAGTTGTTGCTGGCTATCTGAGTAGCATAGTCCTTCTGCGAACTATAGCCTCTCCATCTTCTATAACTCACCCGTTTGGTGTGGCGTAGTGCGAGCTTGGTCGTGTCGTCTGTGCTACCGCAGTCGACTACCACGATTTCATCGGCCCAGCTGACTGATTTCAAAGCAGCGTCGATATTTAGGGCTTCATTCCGTGTGATGACGACGACGGATAGTTTCACCACGCGCGGGAGTGTACCACCGACCCCATCAACACAAAACGCCTAGGTTCATTTGGACCTGCCCAATAGACCTATTGTTACTTTTCAGTGGGAAGAGTTTAACTGGACCGTTTTGTGGCCTCGGGAGCCACTAGGTGGGTGATGGGCTTGTCTGTTCTCAATTTGTCAAAGTTTGAACAGTCGACTGCCTAATGCAGGTTCCTTTATTATTTAGAGGCCCGTTTGCAACCAATGCCGCAAGAATTCTCGCTGTATTGAGAGCCCACACGCTGGTCGGTTGCCTTGAGTTAGGCTGGTGGCAGGTAACTCTCTAGGTTAACCCCATTCTCAGTCGCCATTTGTGGTGTTGGAAACACGGTGATAAAGAGTTGGCGAAAGCAGGGGAGTAGGATAGGCAGTCGGTGGAGCCTGCTGCTATGAGCCAGGGTGTCAAGGGTTGAGTATCTGACATCGAAAGCGCTGTTCCACGGTCTTTGGGCGGTGTGAGTGGCTGTTGACCAACGATCGAGTGATTACCTTTTGGTTGTCCCAGCTCTGCTGGTTTAGAGGACATATATGAGTGGGGTGAAGTTGCGATGAATATGGATGCGGCTGCCGTGTTGAAGCTCTTTCGACATAACGAGGGACTGCTAGAGGGTCATTTTGAACTTTCTTCTGGGCTTCACAGTGCCGGCTACCTGCAGTGTGCGAGGATACTGCAGTTCCCGGACTATGCTGAGCAACTTGGGCAAGCCCTCGCGACTAGATTGGCAAATTTAAAGCCTACATTGGTACTTTCTCCGGCTCTTGGCGGAGTTGTGTTGGGGCATGAAGTAGCACGCGCCTTAGGTGTGCGAGCGCTTTTCGCTGAGCGTCGTGAGGGGAAGCTGACGTTGCGCCGAGGTTTTCAGGTGACGCCTGATGACAGGGTGTTGGTGGTCGAAGATGTTGTTACCACAGGCCTATCAACACGCGAAACGATTGGGGTAGCGACAGCTTGCGGTGGTAGTGTTGTGGCTGCTGCTTCCCTGATAGATCGTGGGGATTCGCCAGCTGATTTTGATCTTCCATTTGTATCATTGGCTCGGTTTCCGCTACCGACCTACGAACCTTCTGACTGCCCTATATGCGCTCGCGGAGAGGTTGCAATCAAACCCGGATCCCGTATTCTTGGGCGCTGATTCGGTGGACCGTTCTTGCCGGCTACTAGGAAGTACTTTGTAAGGCACGTCCCAGATAGGCGGGGATAGGAGCACTTTGGCTCACGATTCGATAATTGGTGAGAGTTTTACGAGTTCTAGTAGTGTTCGAAGGCCAAGGGGGTGCATTTGGTTCAAAAACAGCTTGTAGTGTGATGTCAAACCTGAAACTTAAGATTGCCTACGATGGAACTTCTTATGTCGGCTGGCAGCGTCAAGCGACTGGCTCGTCGGTACAGGGCTGCGTAGAGGCGGTGTTGGGTGAGATCGAAGGAGGCTCGGTGATAGCGGTTGGCGCAGGGCGGACCGATGCTGGCGTTCATGCGCTAGGGCAAGTGGCTAATGTGCGGCTTAGGCGTCGCATGGCGGTTGGGTCTGTCATACGTGCCGTAAACTCTAGATTGCCTAAGGACATCCGTGTTGTGGACGCTGAAATTGTCCAAGACTCGTTCCATGCTCGATTTGATGCTACCGCTAAAGTGTATCGCTATCGATTGATTCATGGTGAGGTGATGAATCCATTTGTTAGGCGTTATGGTTGGTGGCAGCGGGCAGAGTTTGATACGGAACGAATGAATGAAGCGGGGCAGTTGTTGGTTGGAGAGCACGACTTTGCATCGTTTCAAGCAGCAGGTAGTTCGACAGACACTACTGTCCGCAGGCTGTTTAGTTTGTCAGTCACTCGGGCACAAGCTGGTCAGTTGTGGAGTGAGAATGAGGAGTTTGGAGATATGACAATTATCGAGGTCCGCGGTAGTGGATTTCTCCGACATATGGTCCGCGTCATTGTCGGTTCTCTTGTGCAGGTTGGAGTTGGAAGGTGGGACAACACTGATATCGAACGTGCCCTTGTTGCCTGTGACCGGGATTTGGCTGGGCCGACCGCACCGCCCCAAGGCCTTTTTTTGATGAGGGTTGATTATGAATAAATTCGGGGACTTTAATGTGAGATTTCCGTAGCTCCTGGTCGTAGAGTTTGCAATTGGGGTAGGAGAGTTTGCTTTGGCTTACCAGCTGATTCGTGAAATGCTTGGGGGATGGGAGAATCGGCTATTGCTCTCAGGGTTAACTGATTCGGGTGGCCTTGAACGAGTTGCTTACAGTCTTTATGATACGAGATCGGGAGGATGTGTCAATTTGGGTCAGAGGACAGCAGGTCCAGCCTCAGAATACTCTCTCACGACACGCAGATGAGCCTTGAAGATCTGCTCGCTTGGGCCCCGTCCGGATCGCCCGAAGCAGCACTTGCCGGGCAGGTGGACTTTGACCGTTTACCTGGCCATGTTGCGGTGATTATGGACGGAAACGGTCGTTGGGCCGCGCAGCGACACCTTCCTAGGGTTGATGGCCATCGAGCTGGAATAGATTCTGTCCGCGATGTTGTGGAAACATCAGCTCGTCTTGGGATTCAGGTCCTGACCCTGTATGCGTTCTCGGTTGAAAACTGGAAACGCCCGCCCCTTGAGGTTTCGGTGCTTATGGGGTTACTGAAGCGCTACTTGCGTCTTGAACTTGAAAGCTTAGTGGCCAACGATATTCGCTTCCGTGTTCTTGGTCACATGGATGGTCTGCCAGATGATGTTAGACGGGAACTCGAGGTCGGACAGGATAAAACTCACAGTAACCACGGGATGTTGTTCAATATAGCTCTCAACTACGGAGGTCGGGCGGAGATTGTTCACGCGGCCCGTCGGGCAATTGCGGCAGGCGTTCGACCATCAGACCTTGATGAGGAGCGCTTCGGAGAATTGCTCTACACGTCAGGGCAACCAGATCCCGATCTACTAATCAGAACCAGTGGTGAGATGCGAGTCAGCAACTTCTTGCTGTGGCAGATTGCCTACGCTGAAATCTGGGTTACCGAGACGCTGTGGCCAGATTTTCGGGCTCGGCATTTGCTCGAGGCAATTCTCGAATACCAAAAACGCGATCGACGCTACGGTGGTATCACTCAACCTGCTTTTGTTGGTGGTCGTTAACGCATGGCTCGTGTGCTAAGCGCTGCGGTGCTTCTGCCCGTGGTATTTGGGATTATCTGGTTTTTGCCACCAATAGCCATTCTGATAATGGCCCAGGTGGCTGGTCTCTTGGCTTTTCGAGAATATGCCTCTCTTTCGTTAGGGTTTGGCTCGAAGCTATTTCGCGGTCTAACGGCGATTGGTGTGGTTGCGACGGTCGCGGCGGTTCCTCACGACTTGGTTGCTCCGGTACTCGTTGGCTGCAGTTTGGTCATGGCAACTGCAAGCTTGGCTACTGGCAGCGTTGGTAGTGCTGTCTTGCCAAACATCGCTTCATCACTATTTGCTCTCATATATTTGGGATTACCACTAGGCATAGTGGCGAAGCTCCAAGTGTCTGCTGGAAGGGAGGCAGTGGTTTTGCTACTTGCCACCATCATGGTGAGCGATACTGTTCAGTACTATCTTGGGCGCCTATTTGGTCGGACCCCCCTATCTCCTACCATTAGCCCAAACAAGACAGTGGAAGGGGCTGTTTGTGGAGGGTTAGCTGGTGCAGCCCTGTTGTCGTTGTTGGCTCCGATGGTGCTGGGTCCATCGTCTGTCGTCCAGCGGGCATTGTTTGGCGTCGTTGTTGTTACGTTAGGTGTCGTTGGTGACCTCTTCGAATCCCAGCTTAAGCGTGGTGCAGATGTCAAGGATGCCTCGGGTTTGATCCCTGGCCACGGCGGCATATTGGATCGTATGGATAGCGTGCTGTTTGCCGCGCCAGGTTTTTATTTTTGTCTGCACGTTGGGTGACCCCACAGTGAGGAAAATTTTGTGACAAGTGTTGCGATCTTGGGGTCGACTGGATCGATTGGATGTAGTGCATTAGCGGTTGCTTTGTCGCATCCAGAAAATGTGAGGGTTGTAGGCTTAGCCGCCGGTACTAATGCAACCCGTTTTATTGAACAAGTTGAGTGTCACCGCCCTCAAGTCGTTTCTATGGCGTCCGATGCCTTGCTGGCCTCCGTCCATGCCGGTTTATCGGCTTCTGCGCGCGATTCGATCGATCGGTCCCTGACTGGAACAGATGGTTTACTTGGGGTGGCTACACATCCAGATGTTGACTTGGTGTTGTGTGCTACGACCGGAACAACGGCTCTCGAAGCGGTGTTTGCGGCGATTGAGGCTGGCAAGACAATCGCGCTTGCAAATAAGGAGGTTCTTGTCATGGCTGGTGGGCTTGTTATGGAAGCAGCCCGCCGGTGCGGGGTTTCAATTTTACCGGTAGACAGCGAGCATAATGCGATCCATCAGTGTCTCCATGGGCGCTCAGCTGATCATCTGAGGCGGCTGATTTTAACCGCATCGGGTGGGCCATTCCGTGAATGGAGTTTTGAGCGCCTCCGTGGGGTGACCCCTGCTGAGGCCTTAGTTCATCCGACTTGGCAGATGGGTAGAAAGATCACTGTCGACTCAGCCACGCTGATGAATAAAGGTCTTGAGGTGGTTGAGGCCAAGTGGCTCTTCGGTGTGACGGCAGAGCAGATCGATGTGGTTGTGCACCCTCAATCGGTGGTTCACTCCCTGGTAGAGCTGCTAGACGGATCACAGATAGCCCAACTTGGGGTGACCGACATGCGATTGCCTATCCAGTATGCGTTTTCGTATCCGGACCGATGGGAAACAGGGTTTCAGTCCTTGGATCTTGCTGATTCGGGTCCACTCGAATTTAGTCGACCGGATGTGGGTCGATTTCCTTGTCTTGAGCTGGCTTATCAAGCTCTCCGGGGGGGCGCGGCCCTTCCGGTGGCGCTCAACGCCGCCAATGAGGTGGCGGTTGAAGCTTTTCTTGCCGAAACACTGCCGTTCACCATGATTTCTGAGGTGATCTCGAATGCCCTGGAGGACGCTCAGACCGCTGGCTTGGGCCACTTGTCGACCCTGGCAGAGGTCAAGCATGTGGATCGTCGAGCACGACAATATTCTCGTGGGCTCATAGCCGAGTTACAATCAGACAAATGACCAGTCTTATGGCGTTCCTGTTTGTTCTTGGTGTGCTCGTGTTTGTGCATGAGCTCGGGCACTTCGTGGTGGCAAGGCATCATGGAGTTAGGTGTTTGACATTCTCGCTTGGTTTTGGGCCTAAACTGCTTCAGACCAAGCGAGGCGACACGGTCTATTGCATTTCCGCGATACCACTTGGTGGCTATGTGAAGATGGCCGGCGAGAATCCCGAAGATGGCTTAGAGGGGAAGGATGATGAGTTCCTTTCAAAGTCCAAGTGGCAGCGTTTCCAGGTTCTAATTGCTGGGCCTGCCATGAACTTGATCTTAGCTGTTGTGGTCATGGCTGTAGTCCTGTATCAGGGCGCCCAAGTGCCTGTGTATGAGGACCAGCCGCCGGTTGTTGGTTCGGTGTCCGTTGATTCGCCAGCTGCTGAGGCCGGAATATTAACAGGAGACCTGATTTTGAGTGTTGCTGGGCAACAGGTGGATTCCTGGGAAGATTTGGCTTTTGAGGTGGCAAGGAAACCTGAGCGGGAAGTTGAAGTGGTGCTGCGTCGAGAAAATTCCTCAAGAACCGTCTTGGTGACTCCAGTTGGTCGGACCGAATTCCAGATCGGAGACCTCGGTGTAGGACCTAGAGTGTTTCCCCAGGTGGCAGGCTTAGCCCCATTTCCAAAGGTAGCCCAGGCAGCGGGAATGCAGATCGGTGATGTTATTGAAGCGGTTGATGGATATCAAGTAACGCTTCAGTCGTTGATTGAGAGGATCAACGAGAGCGAAGGTTCGTCGTTGACCTTGCAGGTGCGTCGTGAAGGGATGATACGGGATATTAACTTGGCGCCTGAGTCCGTTGGAGACGCTTGGAGGATCGGGGTTAGCCTCATGCCCGAGTCTCGTGTTGTTGAGCCAGGGCCACTTGAAGCAGTCACGATGAGTATCCAGCAGAACTACGAATGGTCCGGTTTGATCTTTCAAACTCTTGGAGGACTGTTTACTGGTGACACACCAACCTCACAGCTTGTTGGTCCGGTTGGTATAGCGCAAATGTCTGGTAGCGCGGCGAGCATTGGTTGGGTCCCGCTGTTTACTTTGATGGCGATGATTAGTATCAATTTGGGTATCCTGAATCTACTACCGATACCCGTCTTGGATGGTGGTCACATTCTTGTTATGGGGCTTGAAGGTATTGCCCGTCGTGACTTCAGTGCCCAACTGAAAGAACGGATCATGCTTGCTGGTTTTGTAGTGATCATGACTCTTATGATGACGGTGATCTACAACGATTTGACTCGTGTCGCCTGGATTGAACGGTTGATGATCTGGCGGTGATACACAGACTGGTGATGTCCTGCGCCGAAGGTAGTTTGTGCATGGTGCCCATGATTCCGAGATGACTCTTTGGCCGGCAGGCGTGTGTTTTATGAAATAAGGTGTGAGGAGTGACAGCGGACCCGGCTTGCTATCGCGACTTTTGCTATCATTCAATTCATAACTCCATTGTTTTATCTCAGCCTGTGTTGATTTAGGACCGTTCCCCATTGCTTTGCACCGAACCCTGCAGGCGCCCGGCTGATCGTTCTCTTGCCGGCCGCGTCGTTACGGAATCAGATAAGTGATAGGTGCACTAGCCGCGCTGCGGGCAGAGCTGCCGCTGATGGCGAAACTAGCCGCGCCGGTCGTGATCGCCGAACTTGGCTGGGTCGCCATGGGCGTTGTCGATATCGCTATGGTCGGTCGGCTCGGTCCGGCGTCGATTGGTGCAGTTGGGGTCGGTAGTGTCCTATTTTTTGCTGTTGCAGTGTTCGGGATCGGTGCCTTGTTGGGACTGGACCCACTGGTTGCCCAGGCTTTTGGCGCCGGGCGGTTCGACGACTGTCAGCGATGGCTTGTGCACGGCGTCGGTCTCTCACTACTGCTGTCCGTACCCTTGACGGCATTCGTGGCTATTTTGATCGGGGCTTTCGACCGGTGGGGGTTTGACCCAGTTGTGCAGGACCTTGCGGGTCCTTACTTGTGGAAGGTTCTTTGGAGCATGCTGCCGCTGTTGCTCTACACGACCTTCCGTCGATACCTACAGGCTATCGGTCTGGTGACACCAGTGATGACCGCATTGGTCACCGCGAACCTGGTCAATGTGGGGGTCAACTGGTTGTTGATTTTCGGAAATTTGGGTGCGCCTCAACTCGGGGTAGACGGCGCGGCGTGGGCAACGTGTATTTCGCGTATCTACTTGGCAGTGTTTCTCTTCGTGACGGTATTACGCAACGACCGACGCCGCGGTGGTGGTCTGAGGAAGGTTCCCCTGCGACTTGAGCGAAAGCGTCTAGCGCACTTGGCGACGCTTGGGTTGCCAGCTGCCGTTCAGGTCACTCTTGAGGTTGGCGTGTTTGCTGTGGTGACGTTGCTGGCCGGTCAGCTCGAGCCGGTTGACTTGGCCGCGCATCATGTGGTGCTAAACATAGCGAGTGTCACGTTCATGGTACCACTCGGCATTGGGTCTGCAGGTGCGGTGCGGGTAGGGCATGCCATTGGTCGGTGCGATCCTGTAGGTGCCCAGCGTGCCGGGTGGTCTGCTTTGACGCTGGGCGGCGGGTTCATGACTGCCGCTGCGATTGTGTTCGTTATGGAGCCGAGAGCACTTCTTTCACTGTTTACTTTGGACGCAGCTGTGGTCCAAACGGGCGTCGCTTTGTTGTTGGTCGCCGCTTTGTTTCAACTCTTCGACGGGTTACAGGGGGTCGCGACCGGTGTTCTCCGAGGTCTTGGGGACACGCGAACGCCTATGCTGTGGAACCTTGGCGGGCACTGGGTCGTTGGGTTGCCGGTTGGGTATCTGCTCGCTTTTGTGCTGGGTTGTGGAGTTGTCGGTCTGTGGATTGGTCTTTCCATCGGCTTGACGGTTGTTGGCGTGGTCTTGGTGGCGATTTGGTGGTCTCGCACTCGGGTATGGTCGTAGGCGAAGCGCAGGGTAACCGAAGGAGAGTGAGGAGTCTTGAGCTTGAGCTGTTTAACTCGTGGCCGGTGCTGGTCGATTCTTGGACATGTGAACCTTGATGGCTTGTGCCAATCCGTCATGCTCATAATCAGAGGTTAATGGCCACCCATATTGGTCTGCCATTTCTTTCAGCTTTGGTACGGCGTTGCCCATGACCACGGGATATCCCACGAATTGCAGCATCTCGAGGTCATTTAGATTGTCGCCGACAGCCATGATCTCGCCTGGTGGGACATTGCGTCGCGAGGCAAAGTCAGCGAGTGTTGCCCCCTTGGAACAGCCGGGTGCAGTGATGTCGAGCAGTGAGAAATTACGGTCTTCATATTCGGTGCGCGTCAGCGTGAGGTTTCGGGCACTCTCTAACTTGCGGATGTAAATGTTCAACTTCCGCATCTCTTTGACCGAACCGTTAAAGGTGAGTTGCACGGGCTCTTCGTCGAGTGCGACCTCAAGCGACTCCACCTCCGTCATGTAGACCTTGTAGAGCTCGTAATACCACTTTCGTTCCTTGTGAGACCAGTCGATCCGTTCGTAGGTATATTGTCTGGCGTCTGGGCGGTCGAAGATGAGTGCCGCGCCCTCCCGAATCGGTCTCGTAGCGACCACTAGGTCTCGGGCTAGGTGCCGAGGAATAGAACGGCATGCCAGTGTTTTCCCGTCGGAGCGTTTGACTAACGCTCCGTTGCTCACGATGAGGATAAGCGGAATTTCCAACCGGTCGGCGATTGGGCATGCGTGATGAAAGGCTCGCCCGGTGGCAAGTACCACCTCGATACCCTGGGCGGTGGCCTTCAGGATTGCCTGCTGGTTGGCTTCAGGAATGCGTCTCTTGCTGTCCAGTAGTGTGCCGTCGATGTCAATTGCGATGAGCCGGATGGCTCCGCCGTGTGGTGCTGCTGGTCCTGGTGTCGTAACGGGTCTGGCCATGCAGAAATCTCGGGTTGTCGTGGCACATTTGTTGAACAGCCATCGGCTGTGGTCGCCGCTTACACGTGCCTCAAACGCCGTTGCGTCTTTCGGAATAGTGCGCAACGACGTAGTCGTCAACGAGTTCACGGAAGGCGTCGGCTAGCTCTTCGTAGGAACCCTGTAAGGTGGTCGTGTGACGACCGTCGATGTAGACCGGACAGCTAGGTTCTTCTCCTGTTCCCGGGAGACTAATGCCGATGTTGGCCGCACGGGATTCGCCGGGGCCGTTGACCACGCACCCCATGACAGCGACACGCATCTCTTCGACACCGTCGTGTCTTGTCTTCCATACTGGCATCATGTCTCGGACATATTGCTGAATCCGCTCAGCTAGTTCTTGGAACGTGGTGCTGGTGGTTCGGCCGCAGCCAGGGCAGGCCGTGATGCTCGGTGCAAATGAGCGCAGGCCAAGGGATTGCAGCAATTCGCAGGCCGCATACACTTCGTCCCGCCGATCGCCACCTGGACGCGGTGTAAGCGACACTCGAATGGTGTCACCGATGCCCGCTTCGAGCAGGATGCCCATTGCTGCGGCGGACCAAATTTGACCCTTGAGACCCATTCCAGCTTCGGTAAGCCCAAGGTGGAGTGGTTGGTTTGTCTGTCTGGCTAGGTTCTGATAGATGGTTATGAGATCACGGGGAGAAGAAACCTTACAAGAGATTACGATTTGGTCAGGACGGAGCCCAGCCTCGATAGCAAGTGCGGTTGATTCGAGGGCGGAAATAACCATGCACTCATTCATGATTTCCTCGGAGGGCCTGTTCAACTGTCGGTCGGTGTTCTCTTGCATTTTGGCCGTGACAAGATCTTGATTTAGTGATCCGCCGTTAACACCGATCCTGACTGGTTTGCCGTGGTCCTTCGCTATCTGGCAGATTGTTGTAAATTGCTCGTCCCTTCGTGTTCCTGTCCCGACATTTCCGGGATTGATCCGATATTTGTCTAATGTTTGCGCGCACTTTGGATGCTGCGACAGAAGCAGATGGCCGTTGTAGTGGAAGTCGCCGATCAAAGGAGTACGGCAACCTTCGTCGTGCATGCGGTGTCTAATCTCTGGAATTGCTGCAGCAGCGGCGTCGGTGTTGACTGTCACCCGTACCAATTCCGAGCCAGCTTTTGACAGCTCAATGCACTGTGCAGCGGTAGCTGTGGCATTAGCTGTATCGGTGATCGTCATCGACTGCACAACGACCGGAGCGCCGCCTCCGATCTGTACGTTGCCGACCCGAACACCCGTAGTTTGATGAAGTTTGGCCCTAGACATGCCCGTCTGCTAATGCCTTCATGATATCACTCGTATGAGGGCTACAAAGTCCTGTTGGCATTCAAGGATGTATCGCTTTTGTTCGCGGCGGTTAGGGCAGGGCAATCAACTGTATCAGGACCGGACCTTCTATTTTCGGGGTTGTCGGCGCATTGCCCGCATTGTTGAGTGGGCTGCGTCGATTGCTTGGTCGACGTGGCGTGTCGTGTGGGCTGCGGACAAAAACCATCCTTCAAATTGGGAAGGGGGTAGATAGATCCCTCGGGTGAGCATGCCTCTAAAAAATTTAGCGTAGGCGTTTGTATCGGCTTGGGTCGCATCGCTGTAGTTGCGAACCGGCCTTGCTATGAAGAAGGGTGTTAACACGGAACCGAAGGCGTTCACTTGTAGATTGAGGTTAGCCTGGCGAGCAGCCTCTGCCAATCCCGAAGCCAAGCGCCTTCCCAGTTTGTCGAGATGTGTGTAGAGGTCTGGTGACAGGTTGGAAAGAGCCCAGTGGCCTGCAGCCATGGCAAGTGGGTTTCCGGACAGGGTTCCCGCTTGATATACCGGGCCAACTGGTGCTACCTGTTCCATCAGGTCGCGTCGACCACCGTAGGCACCAACTGGTAGTCCACCGCCGATGATCTTACCCAGGCAGGTCAGGTCGGGTTTGACGCCGAAGTGCTTCTGGGCACCGCCAGGCGATAAACGAAAACCAGAGATCACCTCATCAAAGATTAGTAACGCGCCGTATTGGTCGCACAACGAACGCAGCCCTTCGAGAAAACCTAGTATCGGACCTACGACTCCCATATTACCGGCGACTGGTTCCACGATCAGGGCTGCGATACGGGCTCGGTGTGCTCGGAAGAGCCGTTCAACTGAGGATAGGTCGTTGTAGCGTG
>Ga0310344_10000302_pt1 | contig 40169 bp, 33 predicted proteins | sample HC15DNA20200_MG_FD_203801 | JGI IMG/M metagenome (GOLD analysis project Ga0310344, IMG submission 203801) | Marine microbial communities from station ALOHA, North Pacific Subtropical Gyre - HC15-DNA-20-200_MG | ecosystem: Environmental > Aquatic > Marine > Oceanic | place: Pacific Ocean: North...
CTGGGGCTGGAGCAGGTCCCAAGGGTTTGGCTGTTCGCCAATTAAAGTGGTACGTGAGCTGGGTTCAGAACGTCGCGAGACAGTTTGGTCCCTATCTGCCGTGGGCGTCGATACTTGAGAGGAGTTGCCCCTAGTACGAGAGGACCGGGGTGAACATGCCTCTGGTGTACCTGTCATTGCGCCAGCAGTGCAGCAGGGTAGCTATGCATGGACGGGATAACCGCTGAAAGCATCTAAGCGGGAAGCCTCCCTCAAGATAAGGTATCTTCGAGTCGTGATAGACCATCACGTTGATAGGCCGGGTGTGGAAGTGCGGTAACGCATGAAGCTAACCGGTCCTAATAACTCTGTTCATGCTTGAGAATCCCGCCATCAATGACAGGCCTGCCCATGCAGAGCCCGTCCATCGATGACGGACGATACCAGCCAACAGCACAACATCGCACAATCCATCCCCGCAAAGGAATGGACACAAAGCATCGATCCAATCCGTCGGCTCCATTGCCTGGTGGCCATAGCGTCTGTGAACCACCCGATCCCTTCTCGAACTCGGCCGTGAAACCAGTCCGCGCCAATGGTACTAACGCTCAAGCGTTGGAAGAGTAGGTCGCCGCCAGGCATTGAAGCCGACGGATTAAAAAAACCCATTCATGATGACTAAAGGTGCCTGCCGCTATCGGTACGTGCCAAGGTGACGCGGGGTGGAGCAGCCCGGTAGCTCGTCAGGCTCATAACCTGAAGGTCGTAGGTTCAAATCCTACCCCCGCAACCATTGGTCGGACGTATTCCAGCCTCGCCTTGTGCGGGGCTTTTTTGCGTTCCGCTTTCCGCACGGCTCCGGCAAAGGTGGTGTTTCCGCGCGTGATGACGCTTGCGCAAAGGCGGATTTCACGACACAAAGCGCGCTCCGGAAGCGCCGGAGGCACCATCGTTTTGCCAAAAACGCCCTATTTTCGGCTCTTTCAGGCGGAAAACAGTGGATAGCTTGGTTGGAGCGATGGATTAGTGAGGCTTTGTCGCGTTAGCCGGTCCATCCCATTACCAATGAAAGCAAGACCATGAACAGCAATGATCTGGCGGATGTCCTCGTCGCGAGCCACGGCCTTACCAAGGCCGACGCGCGCAAGGCCGTGGACGGCGTTTTCGCCGCCATCGCCGATGCCGCCGCCAAGGGCGACGAAGTTTCCCTGAACGGCTTCGGCAAGTTCAAGGTGAAGAACACCCCCGCGCGCGAAGGCCGCAACCCCTCGACGGGCGCGACCATCCAGATCGCGGCGTCGAACAAGCTGACCTTCTCGCCGGCGAAGGCCGTGAAGGACAAGCTCAACGGCTGAGCCGTTGCAGCCGGCGCCTTGCCAGTGGCAGGGCGCCGGTCTTCACTTCCGGCGTCAGGCACACGCAGCGACGGGGCCTTCTGGGCTCCTCTAGCGCAGCTGGCGTTTTTCGAGCTTCCGTGCCAGCGTCCGGCGATGCATGCCCAGGCGGCGCGCGGCTTCCGAAATGTTGAAATCGCATTCCGCCAGCGTGGCGTGAATGTATTCCCATTCCACCGTCTTGATCGAGCTTTTGCGACCTTCGAGCGGGGTGTCGGGATCACCATCGGCCTTGTGGAAGGCCTCCTCGATATCGTCGGTATTGGCGGGCTTCGCCAGATAGTGCGAAGCGCCGAGCTTGATCGCTTCGACAGCCGTGGCAATGCTGGCAAAACCGGTAAGGACGACGATGCGCATATCGGCATCGCGCTGGTGAAGCATTTGCACGCAGCCCAGACCGGATGCGGTGCCCAACTTGAGGTCGACGACGGCGTAGTCGAAGCGCGTTGCGGCAAGCAGGACCTCAAGGTCTTCCGGCGAGGCGGCATGGCTGACGGTGTAGCCACGGCGCTCCAGCGATCGCTGCAAGGTGCGCGCGAAAGCGGGATCGTCCTCGACGATCACCAGCGAGTGCCGCGATGGCGCGGTATCGTCCTGCATCAACGCGTCCCTTTTCCGGAAAAGGTCAAGGCTTCGAGCGGAATGCTGATGCGCACCAACGCGCCGCCGTCATTGGGATTGCCGACTTCCACCCGGCCGCCGAGCTTGCGGATCACGTTCACCACAAGAAACAGGCCCAGTCCACCGCCGGCGCGGCCCTTGGTGGACGAATAGGGTTTGCCGAAAGCTTCGAGCATTTCCTCCGCGAAGCCCGGTCCGTTATCGCGCACTTCGATGACCAGATCCCGGTCGGGCGTTCGCGCATGGATGGCGACGCGCGCGGGGGACACTTCGAGCGCGTTGTCGATCACGTTGCCGATCACCTGGCGCAAGGCAGGATCGGAGACGATCGCGATGTCCTGCGAGACTTCGTTGCGGAATTGCACGGCACCGGCGCTGCGATCACGCCAGTCCGCGGCGATTTCATCGAGAAACACGCCGAGCCGGATGACCGAGGGACTTTCCCCGCGCGCTTCGCCGGCGGACATCAGGATCCCCGAGACGATCGTCTTGCAGCGCTTCAACTCGGTCTGCATTTCATCCAGTTCGCCGGACAGTTCGGGCGTGGCCTTGACCACAGGGTGATGCGCCCAGTCCCCCAGGATCACCGACATCGTGGACATCGGCGTGCCCAGCTCATGGGCTGCGCCCGAAGCGAGCAGGCCCATGCGGACGATGTGATGTTCTTCGGCCGCCTGCTGGCGCAGCGTGGCGAGTGCGGCATCGCTCTGCCGGCGGTTGCGGTCCATGCGGATCACGAAGAACACCAGCAGCGCGGCGATGAGGAGGAAGCAGAGCAGGCTGCCGAGCAGGTAGAGGCGCAAGGGTTCCGCGGCGTATTGCGGCGGCAGGGCAAGCGGACGGTACAGGAACGTCAGCAGCGCCACGCCCAGCGCGGCGATCGCGGCGACGATCCAGCTCCAGTCGGGCGGCAGCAGAATCGCGCCGATCACGATCTGCAGCAGGAACAGGAAGGTGAACGGGTTGGTCGTCCCACCGCTGAAATAGAGCTGCCAGCCCAATGCCGCGACATCCAGCATCAGCGCGCCGAGCAGTTCCATGTAGCTGTACCCTTCGCGCTCCCGCCCCATCACCGAGGTGGCAAGATTCACGAAGCCGAGGAGGACCGGCACGGTTATCAGCTGCGGTAACGGCAGGTTCACGCCCATCACCGCCGCGGCAATCCAGATCGTCAGCAATTGTCCCGCCACAGCCATCCAGCGCAACTGGACGAGCAGCGCCATGTTGCGCGCGCTGGCGGGCGGATAGGAAAGCTGGGCGAGGCTTCTGGTCATGATTGCCTGCGCCATACCACGATTGCCCCGACGGCGCACAGCGCGGCGAGGGCGAACCAGGTCAGGGCATAGGCAAGGTGGTTGTTGGGGAACGTCAGCACGGTGAGCCCGGCGACGGGTGTTTTTGAAGCGCGGGGGCTTTCCGACTGCGCGTCGATAAACAGGCGCGGGTCGACCTCCAGGCCGCGCCTGGCGGCAATCGCGACGACATCGCGAGAATACCAGCGATCATCACCGGGCCGGTTGGTGCGCAGGAAGGTGCCGCCGGGTTCGGTCAGGCGGAGCAGGCCGGTGACGGTGACGCGGCCGGACGGCGTTGTGCGGCGCACCTGATCCGCGCGGGAACCGCTCGGGACGAAGCCGCGATTGACGAGGACCGGCGGGCCGCGATCGGGCTGGAGCGGGACGAGCACCCAGTAGCCGCTGCCGAGAATCGATGTGCCCGTGACGAGTGTTACGCCTCGTGCGTTATACGTGCCGCTCATGGTGAGGCGGCGGTATTCGAGCGGCTTGAGCGGGCCGTGGGGGAGGTCGGCCACCCGGATCGGTACGGCGTGCGTGGCCCGTTCGACGTGCGCGATCAGGGCTTGCTTCCACGCCAGCCGGTGGACCTGCCACACGCCCAGCGCGGTGAAGCCGGGTACGAGAAGAAAAAGGAGGGCGAGGGCGGGCCAGTTGAGCCCGCGCCGCGCCGCCGTGGACATCAAGGCGCCTGTTCCATGCCCTGCATGGTACCCTGGGGCATCATGTTGTGGTTGAGGTGGTACATCACCCACAGCGATCCGCTGAGCACGATCACCACCAGAACCACCGTGAACAGCAGCGCCAGCAGGTTCCAGCCGCCTTCCGCCCTGGCGTTCATGTGCAGGAAGAAGATCATGTGGACCACGATCTGCACCGCGGCGAAGCCGGTGATGACCAGCGCCGTGGTGCCCTTGTCCGCAATGGCCCCGCTCATCACCAGCCAGAACGGAACGGCGGTAAGGATGACGGAGAGGGCGAAGCCCCAGACGTAATCGCGCAGCGATCCGTGGCCTTCATCATGCCCGTGCCCCTGCCCGTGCCCGTGCCCGTGAACATCGTGTGCAGCGCTCATCGCAGCATTCCCATCAGATAGACGAACGTGAAGACGCCGATCCAGACGACGTCGAGGAAGTGCCAGAACAGGCTGAGGCACATCAGGCGGCGCTTGTTGGCGGCGATCAGGCCGCGCTGGCCGACCTGCACCATCAGCACCGTTAGCCAGACCAGGCCGAACGTAACGTGCAGGCCATGCGTGCCGACGAGCGTGAAGAACGACGACAGGAAGGCGCTGCGCTGTGGCGTCGCCCCTTCGTGGATCAGGTGCGAGAACTCGTAAAGCTCGATCCCGAGAAACGCCGCGCCGAACAGGCCGGTGATCAGCAGCCAGAGCTGCGTCTGCCCTTTCTGCCCGCGCTGCATCGCCAGCATCGCGAACCCGTAGGTGATCGACGAGAACAGCAGCATCGAGGTGTTGAGCGCGACCAGCGGCAGGTCGAACAGGTCTTTCGGCCCCGGTCCCGCCGCGAGGTTGCCGCCCAGCACGCCGAAGGCGGCGAACAGCATGGCGAAGATGAGGCAGTCGCTCATCAGGTAGATCCAGAAGCCCAGCATGGTGCTGCCGCCTTCGGGATGATCGTGCTCGTGCAAGTCGTAGTAGCGGCCGGTCAGTGCCGGGGGGAGAACGGACTGGCTCATGCTGAGGCTCCCTCAAGCGCGGCAAGCTGCCGGGCGCGGGTGGCTTCGGTTTCCGCCACGGTTTCGGCGGGAATGTGGAAGTCGCGCCGGTAGTTGAAGGTATGCGCGATGGCGGTGATCAGCAGCGCGCCGAAGCTGGCCACGGCCAGCCACCAGATGTGCCAGATCAGAGCGAAGCCGCAGACCGCGCTGATCCCGGCCAGGATCACGCCCGCGCCCGTGTTCTTGGGCATGTGGATCGGGCGGAAGCCATCGACGGGACGGGCCACGCCTGCGCGCTTCATGTCCTCCCACGCGTCCAGATCATGCACGATCGGGGTGAAGGCGAAGTTGTAGGCGGGCGGCGGCGAACTCGTCGACCATTCCAGCGTGCGGGCGTTCCAGGGATCGCCGGTCTCGTCGCGCAGTTCGTCGCGCCGCAGGATCGAGACGGTGTACTGGATCAGCATGGCCACGATGCCCAGCGCGATGAGGAAGGCGCCCGCCGCGGCGATCTGGAACCAGATCTGCAGCGAGGGATCGTCGAACACCCGCATCCGGCGCGTCACGCCCATCAGACCCATGACGTAGAGCGGGGTAAAGGCCATCCAGAAGCCGACGACCCAGCACCAGAAGCTGACCTTGCCCCAGAACGGCTCCAGACGGAAACCGAAGGCCTTGGGCCACCAGTAGTTGATCGCCGCGAACACGCCGAACACCACACCGCCGATGATCACGTTGTGAAAGTGCGCGATCAGGAACAGCGAGTTGTGGAGCACGAAGTCCGCCGGCGGCACCGCCAGCATCACCCCGGTCATGCCGCCGATCACGAAAGTCAGCATGAAGGCCACGGTCCACATCATCGGCAGGTCGAACCGGATGCGCGCGCGGTACATCGTGAACAGCCAGTTGAACATCTTGGCGCCGGTGGGGATCGAGATCACCATCGTGGTGATGCCGAAGAAGCTGTTGACGCTGGCACCCGAGCCCATCGTGAAGAAGTGGTGCAGCCACACGAGGTAGGACAGGATGGTGATCACCACGGTGGCATAGACCATCGACGAATAGCCGAAGAGCCGCTTGCCGGAGAACGTGGAGGTGATTTCGGAGAAGACGCCGAAGATCGGCAGGATCAGGATATAGACTTCCGGGTGGCCCCAGATCCAGATCAGGTTCACGTACATCATCGGGCTGCCGCCGAAATCGTTCGTGAAGAAGTTGGTGCCGACGTAGCGATCGAGGCTGAGCAGCACGAGCACGGCGGTCAGCACCGGGAAGGATGCCACGATCAGCACGTTGGTGCACAGCGAGGTCCAGGTGAACACCGGCATCCGCATCATCGTCATGCCGGGCGCGCGCATCTTCACGATCGTGGCGATCAGGTTGATCCCCGATAGCGTGGTGCCCACGCCGGCGATCTGCAGCGACCATATGTAATAATCGACGCCCACGTTGGGGCTGTAGGCAAGGCCGGAGAGCGGCGGATAGGCGAGCCACCCTGTCTGCGCGAACTCGCCCACGAACAGCGAGGCCATGACCAGCGCCGCGCCGCTGGCGGTCATCCAGAAGCTGAAGTTGTTGAGGAACGGGAACGAGACGTCGCGTGCGCCGATCTGCAGCGGCACCACGTAGTTCATCAGCCCGGTCACGAACGGCATGGCCACAAAGAAGATCATGATCACGCCATGCGCGGTGAAGATCTGATCGTAGTGGTGCGCGTTGAGATAGCCTTCCGATCCGTTGAACGCGATCGCCTGCTGAATGCGCATCATCAGCGCGTCGGCAAAGCCGCGCAGGAACATGACGAGGCCCAGCACCATGTACATGATGCCGATCTTCTTGTGGTCCACGCTGGTGAACCACTCTTTCCAGAGATAGCCCCACAGGCGAAACCAGGTGAGCGCGGCCAGCAGCGCCACGCCGCCCAGCGCGACGACGGCGAACGTGGCGAGCACGATCGGTTCGGTCGGGATCGCATCGGGGCCGAGGCGCCCGAGCAGGAACGACCAGTGTGGTTCGGCAGGTGTCATGGATCAGTGTCCGCGATCAGGAAACGGGGGAGGACGCCGGAGCGGCGAGGGAGAGCGTGCGGCCGGCAGCCTGTGGGCGCGGTGCCTCCTTCAGCGGTCCCTTGCCGGCGCAATAGGCATTCGCGTTGACGAACAGTTGCGCGCCGTTGGGCTGGCGGCCGGGAAGCACGGGCACCACCTGCTCGCGACCGAACTTGTCGTAGGTCAGCGCGGCGAGGTTGAACTGCCCGGCGCGGCCGGTGCCGCCTTCGGCGTCGATCGCCATCATCTGGTTGACGCACATCTTGCCGGGGCGGACGCAGAGGTTGACAGCCGCGTCGAACAGCGCCGGATCGACGCTGGCGAAGTGGCGGACCGGTTCTTTCTCGCTCGGCTGTTCGAGCTTCAGGTAGGCCGTGCGATCCAGCGCGTCCGCACCCTTGCGGATGCCGGCGGCCCAGGCATCGAAATCGCCCGCGGACACGCCGCGCGTCACGAAACGCATCTTCGAGAAGCCGGCGCCGCTGTACTGCGCGGAAAAGCCCTGGAACGCGCCCGTCCGGTTGAGCACGGCGTGGAGCTTCGATTCCATGCCCGGCATCGCGTAGATCTGTCCGGCGAGCGCGGGCACGTAGAACGAATTCATCACCGACGACGCGGTGAGGCGGAACTGCACCGGCCGATCCACCGGCAGGACCAGCTCGTTGACGGTCGCGATCTTCTGTTCGGGGTAGATGAACAGCCATTTCCAGTCGAGCGCGACGACCTGCACTTCCAGCGGCTTCGTACCTGCCGGAAGGGGCCGGGCGGCGTCTATGCGCGACAGCGGGCGGTAGGGATCGAGCGTGTGAGTCGTGACCCAGGTGATCGACCCCAGCGCGATGATGATCATCAGCGGCGCCGACCAGATCACCAGTTCCAGCTTGGTGGAATGGTGCCAGTCGGGCGCGTAGGTCGCCGCCGAGTTGGACGAACGGTAACGCCAGGCGAAGACGACCGTCAGCGCCATCACCGGCACGATGATCAGCAGCATCAGCGCCGTGGCGACGATCACCAGATGCGCCTGCTGTCGCGCGATATCGCCCGAGGGATTGAGAACGACCCAGTCGCAGCCGGAGACGAGGGCAGCAAGCGGGAGGGCGACGGCACCGCGCGCGAGGCGCCAGAGGGACGAGGGGATCGCTGGCATGGCGCGCGGACTAGGCGCGTCGGATGGTGCGTTCGATTGGACAATTTGTCCCACCCGCGCCTTGACGCGGATCAATGACAGTGAAACGTTGTCCTCAACGGTCGGGACAGGCCGGTTGAAGCCCGCAATTGGGCTCGAACGAGGTGCCTGGCATGACTGCAATTCCCTTCGATAACGGCATGGCGGAGCAAGGCCCGCGCGGACATGCCGGTCACTCTGTTTCGCCGGGCGACATCGCCATCGGCGTAATCATTGGTCGCACGTCCGAATTCTTCGATTTCTTCGTCTATGCGATTGCTTCGGTGCTGGTGTTCCCGAAGGTCTTTTTCCCCTTCGCTCCCCCGCTTCAGGCGATGCTGTGGTCGTTCTCGCTGTTTGCGCTGGCCTTTCTGGCCCGTCCGGTGGGATCGGTGGCGTTCATGGCCGTGGACCGGATGCTGGGGCGCGAGGCGAAGCTGACGATCGCCCTGTTCCTGCTCGGCGGATCGACCGCCGCGATTGCCTTCCTGCCCGGCTACGAGACGCTGGGCGCGCAGGCGATCTGGCTGCTGGCGCTGTTCCGGCTGGGGCAGGGCTTCGCGCTGGGCGGCACCTGGGATGGCCTGGCCTCGCTGCTGGCGCTGAACGCGCCCGAGAACCGGCGCGGCTGGTATGCGATGATCCCGCAGCTTGGCGCGCCGCTGGGCCTGATCGTGGCGAGCCTGCTGTTCGCGTTCTTCACCGCATCGCTGTCCACCGCCGATTTCCTCGAATGGGGCTGGCGCTATCCGTTCTTCGTGGCGTTCGCGATCAACGTCGTCGCCCTGTTCGCGCGGCTGCGCATGGTGGCGACGCCGGAGTTCCGGCGGCTGTACGAATCGCGCGATCTTCAGGCCGCGCCGGTGCTGGAGACGGTCTCGCGCGAATGGCGCACGGTCGCGATCGGGGTGTTCGCCCCGCTGGCGAGCTTCGCGCTGTTCCACATGGTCACCGTGTTCCCGCTGTCGTGGGTGTTGCTGTTCACGCCCGAGCAGCCGACCAGCTTCCTGCTGATCGAAGCCGGTTCGGCGGCGATCGGGGTGCTGGCGATCATCGCGTCGGGCCGGCTGGCCGACCGCATCGGACGCCGCCGCCTGCTGGTCGTTTCGGCCGCCGCGATCGCCGCGTTCAGCGGTTTTGCGCCGCAATTGCTGGGGCTGGGCGAAGGGGGCGAGATCGCCTTCATGGTGCTGGGCTTCATCCTGCTGGGGCTGGCGTTCGGCCAATCGTCGGGCGCGGTTTCGTCGAACTTCGCCACGCGCCACCGCTACACCGGTTCGGCGTTGACGAGCGATCTGGCGTGGCTGTTCGGCGCGGGTTTCGCGCCGCTGGTGGCGCTGTGGCTGGCCGCGCATGGCGGGCTGCTCGCTTCGGGCGCGTACCTGCTGTCGGGCGCGCTGGCGACGCTGGTAGCGCTGTGGCTCAACGCGGAACTGGCCAGCCGCCATTGATGTACCCGGTTCCCAGGGCGGCTATTGCCGCCTAGGGAAACGGCGTGACCGACCTGCCGATCCACGCTGTCCTGCCGGACCTGCTCGCCGCCCTGCGCGCGCGCCCGTCCGCCGTACTGATCGCGCCGCCGGGGGCGGGCAAGACGACCTCGGTCGCGCCCGCCCTGCTGGCCGAGCCGTGGTGCAAGGGCACGGTGATCCTGCTTTCGCCCCGCCGCGTCGCGGCGCGCGCGGCCGCCGAGCGCATGGCCGAGTTGCTGGGCGAACAGCCCGGCGAAACCGTGGGCTATCTCACCCGCCTCGATAGCCGGCGTTCTGCCCGGACCCGCATCCTCGTCATGACCGAGGCGATCTTCGTTGCCACGATCCTCGGCGATCCCGACCTGACGGGCGTTTCCGCCGTCCTGTTCGACGAAGCGCACGAACGCCATCTCGACAGCGATCTGGGGCTGGCGCTGGCGATCGAATCGCAAGCGGTGCTGCGGGAAGACCTGCGCGTTATCGTCATGTCCGCCACGATCGACGGCGCGCGCTTTGCCGGCCTGCTGGGCGATGCGCCCGTGATCGAGAGCGAAGGCAAGGCGTTCCCGCTGGACATCCGCTGGCTGGGCGCACGGCCGGACCTGCGGCTGGAACAGGCCATGGCCTCCGCCATCGGCGAGGCGTGGCGCAGCGAAGCGGGGGACATTCTCGCCTTTCTGCCGGGCGTGCGCGACATCGAGCGCACCGCCGATCTGCTGGCCGACCGCTTGCCGGCGGCCCTGGTGCTGCCGTTGCACGGGCAGGTGGAGCCGGCGGGGCAGCGCACCGCCATACGGCGCGATGCCGGCGGCCGCCGCAGGATCGTGCTCGCCACCGCCATTGCCGAAACCAGCCTGACGCTGGACGGGGTTTCGGTGGTGGTCGATGCCGGCCTTTCGCGCCGGGCGGAGTTCGACAAGACCGCCGGCGTCACGCGGCTGGTGACTCACCGGGTCAGCCAGGCCGCCGCGGCGCAGCGCGCGGGCCGCGCGGCGCGGCAGGGGCCGGGCGTGGCCTATCGCCTGTGGGAAGAAGCCGCCCACGCCGGCCGGCCGGCATTCGACCCGCCCGAAATCCTCACTTCCGATCTGGCCCCGCTGGCGTTGACGCTCGCGCAATGGGGCGCGGGCGATCCGGCCGGCATGGCGTGGATCGATCCGCCGCCGGTGCCGGCGATGGCGGCCGCAAAGGCGCAATTGCGTGCGCTTGGCGCGCTCGATGCGGAGAACCGGATCACCTTGCACGGTCGCGCGCTGGCGAAATTGCCGATGGAGCCGGCGCTGGCCCATATGCTTGTCTTCGCCGCAGGGCGCGGCGCGGCGCGGGAGGCGGCGCGGCTGGCGCTGCTGTTGCAGGAGCGCGGCCTTGGCGGAAAGGGCGAGGATCTGGCGCGGCGGCTCGATCGCTGGAACGGCGAACGCGGCGGCCGGGCGGAGGCATCGCGCAAGCTGGCGGCGCGCTGGGCGGAGATGGCGGAGCGCGTCTCTTCGTCCACCGGCTCCGAACCTGGCGATGGACGCGGGCAAGCTCCGCCCGCGGGCGTGCTTCTCGCGGAAGCCTTCCCCGATCGCATTTCTCGTCGCCGTTCCGCCAGCGGGGAGGAATGGCTGTCTTCCGGCGGGCGCGGCTATCGGCTCGATCCGGCATCGCCGCTCGCCACCGCCGAATGGCTGGTGATCGGCGATGCGCAGGGTGAAGCCAAAGGCGCGCGGATCATGGCCGCGCTGGCGCTGGACGAGGCCGACATCACCCGCTGGCTGCCGCACCGGCTGGAAGCGCGCCATGCCCTGACGTGGAACGAGGCCGAGGCGCGCGTCGAGGCGCGGCTGGAGCGGCAGCTGGGCGCGATCGTGCTGGCGCGGGTGCCCGACCCGTCACCTGATCCGGCGGCGGTCTCGGCGCTTCTGCTCGATCAGGTGCGGCGTTCGGGGCTTGCCTTGCTGCCGCTGGGGGGAGGGGCGAAGGCGCTGCTCGAACGCGCGCGCCATGCCGGGCTTACGGCGCTCTCGGAAGAGGCCTTGCTGGATGGGCTGGACGAATGGCTCGGGCCGTTGCTGGCGGGAAGGCGTGACTTTTCCATCCCCGCCGGCAAGCTGCATGATGCGCTGGCGAACCGGCTGGACTGGAACGAGCGGCAGGCGCTCGACCGGCTGGCTCCGGCGGAGTATCGCTCGCCGGCCGGGACCAGCCATGCCATCGACTATGCGCACGAAGGCGGCCCGACGGTTGAACTGCGGGTGCAGGCACTGTTCGGGCTGGACCGGCATCCTGTGATTGGCCAGCCGGCAAGGCCGCTGCTGCTCAGCCTGACCTCACCCGCCGGCCGGCCGATCCAGACGACGGCCGATCTGCCCGCGTTCTGGCGGGGCAGCTGGCGCGATGTTGTAAAGGACATGAAGGGCCGCTACCCCCGGCATCGCTGGCCGGATGAACCGTGGAGCGAAGACCCGAGCCTCAAGACCAAGAACGCGTTCGAGGCGTCGCGACGGTCCTGATATCGGCCTGATCGCGTATCCTGAGCCACCTTTGGCGCGATGCGCGGAAAGTCTCTCTTGATTCCGGCAACGATTCGACCGAAAGCGCAGGCCATGCCTGCACGCATCTATCAGCGCCCGAAGAACGCCATGCAGTCCGGCAAGGCCCGGATCGCCGACTGGCTCCTGGAATTCGAACCGGCCGAGGCCAAGCGGCCCGATCCGCTGATGGGCTGGGCCGGCTCGGGCGATACGCAGCAGCAGGTCGTGCTGCGCTTCGGTTCGGAAGCGGAAGCGAAGGCCTATGCCGATCGCTACGGTATCGAGGCGCACATCACGCCGACCCCGCCGCGCAAGCTCAAGCTGCAGAGCTACGCCGACAATTTCCGCTGATCCGCGCGGTCCGGCCGCAAGGCTGGACAAATGGCTGCCTTGTCTCCATATGCCCCTCCGGGAGTCGGGTGGACGTTAGCGTTCGCCAACCTGGTCAGGTCCGGAAGGAAGCAGCCACAACGGATAGCGGCGGGTCGCCCGGCTCCTTCCATCGCACATTTCAGTCGTCCGATACCGCCGCCTTCAGACGCGAGCGCGCTTCGTTGCGCGATCCCGTGGCGGGAATCGTGCCAGCCACCTTGCCCAGCCCGAACGGCGGCATGTTGGCATAGACCGTTTCATGGCCGCCTGCCGGAACGACGTAGGTTTCATGGAAAATGCCCACCGTGCCATCAGCGCCGACGGCCTTGTTGAAAGCGGCCCAGGCCGGCCAATGCGCCCGGTCCCGATCACGCGCATAGGCTTCCAGACTGTCGAAATCGCGCCAGTACTGCAGCAGCATGACCGTGCGCGGGCCGCGCAGCAGGTATTCCGTGCCCAGGAAGCCGCTGTCCGGATTCGCGGAAAGCTCGGCCAGCATGGGCCGCATCGCGCGGATCACCGGCAACCATTTTCCGAAGCGCCAGAAGCGGTTGATGCGCATGCCGATGGCGAACACGACCAGCGGGCCGGCGTGGTTGGCGGTGAAGCGGCCGGGTTGAATCGCGTTCATGCGCGATTGGTTTCATGGTGAAACTGATGTGTCAATTCGCTGCATTCTGATGTGGTGTAAATCGACATTCCGCGCGGCAGCGCCTACCTAGGATCACCATGGTCGATTCCACCGACATCTTCGGCAACGATACGCCGTCCGAACGCGATCCCGATATGCCGGAGGATGCGCTCGGCCTGGGTCTGGACATGCCGCCGCCCCCGAAGCCCGCATCGCCGTCCTCGCCGGCGGGGGGGGGCGTGCAGCCCTATCGCGTGCTGGCGCGCAAGTACCGGTCGCAGACCTTTGCCGAGCTGATCGGCCAGGACGCGATGGTGCAGACGCTGGCCAACGCGATCAAGCGCGGTCGGCTGGCCCATGCCTTCCTGATGACCGGCGTGCGCGGGGTGGGCAAGACGTCCACCGCCCGCCTCATCGCCAAGGCGCTCAACTGCATCGGGCCGGACGGGCAGGGCGGGCCGACGATCGACCCGTGCGGCCAGTGCGAACCCTGCGTGGCCATCGCCGAAGGGCGGCACATCGACGTGATCGAGATGGACGCCGCCAGCCACACCGGCGTGGACGACGTGCGCGAGATCATCGAGGCGGTGCGCTATGCCGCCGTTTCGGCGCGCTACAAGATCTACATCATCGACGAAGTCCACATGCTCTCGCGCAACGCGTTCAACGCGCTGCTCAAGACGCTGGAGGAGCCGCCGGCGCACGTGAAGTTCCTGTTCGCCACGACCGAGGTGGACAAGCTGCCCGTCACCGTGCTGTCGCGCTGCCAGCGGTTCGACCTCAAGCGCATCCCGGCTCCGCTGCTGGCCAGCCATTTCGCGATGATCTGCGGCAAGGAAGGCGTCGAGGCCGAGGACGAGGCGCTGGCGATGATCGCCACGGCGGCCGAGGGATCGGTGCGCGACGGGTTGTCGATCCTGGACCAGGCGATCAGCCACGCCGATCTGGCGGGCGGTGGCGCAGGTGGTGGTGAGGCTACCGTCGTGACCGCCGAACAGGTTCGCGAGATGCTGGGCCTTGCCGACAAGACCATGCAGCGCCGCCTGTTCGCCGCCGTGCTGGGGGGCGATGGCGGCGCGCTGCTGGAGGAAGTGGCGCAGCAATACGCGCTGGGCATCGAGCCGATCGCGATGATGCGCGCGCAGATGGACATCGTCCACAAGGTGACGGTGGCGCAGATCGGCGGTTCGGGGTCCGATACCCGTTCGCCCGAGGAGCGCGCCGCGATCGAGGGCTGGGCCAGGGATCTGGCGGCGGGGCAGCTCCATCGGCTGTGGCAACTGCTGCTCAAGGGCTACGAGGAAGTGAAGACCGCGCCGGACCCGCTGGTGGCGGCGCAGATGGCGCTACTGCGCGTGCTCCATGCGGCCGACATGCCAGACCCGGGATCGCTGGTGAAGAAGCTGGAGGACATCGCCGCGCGCCCGGTGGTGATGGCCGCCGCGCCGGCTGGCGAAAACGGCGATGGAAGCGGCGGCGGTTCCCCGGTCCTGCAAGCTTCCGCGCCCGTGCCTGTTGCGCTGGACTGGGCGGAACTGGTCGAGCAGGTGGAGCATCACGCGCCGCTGGTCGGATCGTCGATGCGGCTGTCCGTGCGGGTGATCGAATTGCGCGCAGGGTATCTGCGCTATCAGTTGGCGCCGGGCTTGCCGGGCGATCCTTCGGCCGACATCCGCAAGGCGCTGCAGCACGCGACCGGCGAGCCGTGGCAGGTGGAGCGCGATGACGCCGTTTCCAGCGGCGAGGCGCAGCCCAGCCTTGAGGAAACCAAAGCCGCCCACCAGCAGCAGGCCCATCAGGCGATGCTGGAAGACCCGCTGGTAAAGGCCGCATTCGCCGCGTTTCCCGACGCGAAGATCATCGATGAAGACAGCTCGAGAGAGCATCAGGCACGGCCTTGGGGCCAGAGTCGGAGCAGACACGCATGAAGTCCATGGAAGAAATGATTCAGGCCGCGCAGCAGGCCGCGCAGACCATCCAGAAGCAGATGGAGGATGCGCAGTCGAAGCTGGACGCGATCGAGGTGGAAGGCGCGGCCGGTGGCGGGCTGGTCAGGATCAAGGCGTCCGCCAAGGGGCGCGTGATTGGCGTATCGCTCGATGAAAGCCTGCTCGCTCCTTCGGAGAAGGGCATTCTCGAAGACCTGGTCGCCGCCGCGTTCAACGACGCGCGCGGCAAGGCGGATGCCGCCGCGGCGGAGGAAATGCAGAAAGTGCAGATGGCGGCGGGTATCCCGCCGGGCTTCAAGCTGCCGTTCTGATTTCGCGCGCCATCCGGTTGGCGCGGGCCGAATATAGAAAAGCCTCCCGATGCGCTGCGCCGGGAGGCTTTTCTGTAACTGCAGCGGCTGGCGATCAGCCGAGGATGCCGGGCAGATCCAGCCCCTTCTCACGCGCGCAATCCAGCGCGATTTCATAGCCGGCATCGGCATGGCGCATGACGCCCGTCGCCGGATCGTTCCACAGCACGCGTTCGAGGCGCCGGGCCGCCGCTTCGGTGCCGTCGGCCACGATCACCATGCCGGAATGCTGCGAAAAGCCCATGCCCACGCCGCCGCCGTGGTGCAGCGACACCCAGGTCGCGCCGCTGGCGGTGTTGAGCAGGGCGTTGAGCAGCGGCCAGTCCGATACCGCGTCCGACCCATCGTGCATGGCTTCGGTTTCGCGGTTGGGGCTGGCGACCGATCCGGAATCGAGATGATCGCGGCCGATCACCACCGGTGCCTTGAGTTCGCCCCGCGCGACCATCTCGTTGAAGGCCAGGCCCAGCCGGTGCCGGTCACCAAGGCCGACCCAGCAGATGCGCGCGGGCAAGCCCTGAAAGTGGATGCGTGCGCGCGCCATGTCGAGCCAGCGGTGCAAGTGCGCGTTGTCGGGCAGCAGTTCCTTCACCTTGGCGTCGGTCTTGTAGATGTCTTCCGGATCGCCGGAAAGCGCGGCCCAGCGGAACGGGCCGATGCCCCGGCAGAACAGCGGCCGGATGTAGGCGGGCACGAAGCCGGGGAAATCGAAGGCGTTTTCCACCCCTTCGTCCTTGGCCATCTGGCGGATGTTGTTGCCATAGTCGGTCGTCGGAACGCCCGCCGCCTGGAAGGCGAGCATGGCGCGGACGTGCGTCGCCATCGACGCCTTGGCCGCGCGGGCGACGGCGGCGGGATCGCGTTCGCGCTCGCTGAACCAGCGTTCCAGCGTCCAGCCGGCGGGAAGGTAGCCGTTGACCGGATCGTGCGCGCTGGTCTGGTCGGTCAGCAGGTGGGGCCGCACGCCGCGTTCGTACAGCAGCGGCAGCAGTTCGGCGGCGTTGCCGAGCAGGCCCACAGAGGTAGGCGTCTGAGCGGTGGTGACGATCTCCAGCGCCTCGTCCAGATTGTCGGTGGCCTTGTCGAGATAGCCGGTGCGCAGGCGCATATCGATGCGGCTCGGCTGGCATTCGATCGCAAGGCACGAGGCGCCCGCCATCACCGCCGCCAGCGGCTGCGCCCCGCCCATGCCGCCCAGGCCGGCGGTCAGCAGCCACTTGCCCGAAAGGTCGCCGCCGTAGTGCTGGCGGCCCATTTCCACGAACGTTTCGTAAGTGCCCTGCACGATGCCCTGCGTGCCGATGTAAATCCACGATCCGGCGGTCATCTGGCCGTACATGGCAAGGCCGCGCTGATCGAGTTCGTGGAAATGTTCCCACGTCGCCCAATGGGGCACGAGGTTGGAGTTGGCGATCAGCACGCGCGGGGCATCGGCATGGGTGCGGAACACACCAACCGGCTTGCCCGACTGGACCAGCAGCGTTTCATCGTCGCCCAGCCGCTTCAGCGTCTCGACGATCCGGTCATAGCTTTCCCAGTCGCGCGCGGCCCGGCCGATACCGCCATAAACGACGAGTTCCTCCGGCCGTTCGGCCACATCGGGATGCAGGTTGTTCATCAGCATGCGCAACGGCGCTTCGGTGAGCCAGCTTCGCGCGGAAAGTTCGGTGCCGGTGGCCGGGCGGATGACGCGGCTGTTGTCGATACGGGTCATGATTGTCCTCTCGCGAAATCGAGACATGCTTCGAGCATCGTGGTGAGCACCGAGCGCAGCGGTTCGGCGCGTTCGGGCTGGTAAGGCGAAGGCCAGTTGGCCACGTCCAGCGGCCCGGCGGGATCATCCATGTAGCCCCGGCAGGCGAGTTCCATCTGCACGGCATGGATTCCGTTGGCGGGGCGGCCATGGTGCCGCGTGGTCCAGCCGCCCTTGAAGCGGCCGTTGACGACGTGATCGAACGTGGACGCGGCGGCGATGCCGGCAATCCTCTCGGTCAGGGCGGGATCGCAGGCAAGTCCATCGAAGGTGCCGATGTTGAACTGCGGCAGCGTGCCATCGAACAGGCGCGGCACGACCGAGCGGATCGCATGCGCGTCATAGAGCACGACCCGCGTGTGGACCTGCCGGAGACGCGCGATCTCGGCGCTGATCGCCGCATGATAGGGGACGAAATAACGCTCGCGCCGGCGTGCGATCTCCGCCTCGTCCGGCTCCGCGCCGGGAATGTAGAGCGGTTCGCCATCGAACGTATCGACCGGGCAAAGTGCGGTGGTCGCCTTGCCGGGATAGAGCGACGCGCCCGAGGGATCGCGATTCACGTCGATCACGCTGCGCGAAATCGCGGTGCGGATCGTGGTCGCGCCCAGCGCGGCGGCGAAATCGTAAAGCCGGTCGATCCACCAGTCGGCATCCTTGCGCGCCAGCCACGGCGAACGGAACGCCGGCACAGCATCGTCCGGAATGTCCGTGCCGGTGTGGGGAAAGGCCACGACCAGCGGCGCATCGCCCCGGTGGATTTGGAGGCAACCGGTCATGCGATCCCCGGCAGGTCCGCGCCCGTCGCGGCGGCGAGCGCGCCCGAACGGATGAGGGCGTTGGCCGCTTCCATGTCGGGATGGAAATGGCGGTCGTCATCCAGATGCGGCACGTGCGCGCGGACCAGCGCGCGGGCGGCTTCCAGCGCCGCGCTCGATGCCAGCGGGGCATGGAAATCGCAGCCTTGCGTGGCGGCCAGCGCCTCGATCCCGATGACGGCGCTGGCGTTGCGCGCCATGCCCATCAGACGGCGTGCGCCGTGCGCGGCCATCGACACATGATCCTCCTGGTTGGCCGAGGTGGGGATGGAATCGACGCTGGCGGGATAGGCGCGCTGCTTATTCTCGCTGACCAGTGCGGCGGCGGTCACCTGCGGGATCATGAAGCCGGAATTGAGACCGGGCCTTGGCGTGAGGAACGCGGGAAGCCCGGACAGCGCGGGATCGACCAGCATGGCGATGCGCCGTTCGGCCAGCGAGCCGATCTCGCAGATCGCCAGCGCGATCATGTCCGCGGCGAAGGCGACCGGTTCGGCGTGGAAATTGCCGCCGGAAAGCGCTTCGTCGGTATCGGGGAAGATCAGCGGGTTGTCGGTGACGCCGTTGGCCTCGATCGCCAGCGTCGACGCGGCCTGCCGCAGCACATCGAGCGCCGCGCCCATGACCTGCGGCTGGCAGCGCAGGCAATAGGGGTCCTGCACGCGGGGGTCGCCGGTGAGGTGCGATGCGCGGATCGCGGAACCGGCCATCAGCGCGCGCAGCGCATCGCCCACCGCGATCTGGCCCGGCTGGCGGCGCAGCAGGTGGATGCGCGGATCGAATGGCGCGTCCGATCCGCGGGCAGCCTCGGTCGAAAGCGCGCCGGTGACCAGCGCGGCCTGAAACAGCGTTTCCGCCGCGAACAGCCCGGCCAGCGCGTTGGCGGTGGAGAACTGCGTGCCGTTGAGCAGGGCCAGTCCCTCCTTGGGGCCGAGCTCGGCGGGGTCCAGCCCGGCCTTCGCCAGCGCGGCAGCGGCGCTCATCCGTTCGCCCGCGAAGAAGGCCTCGCCCACCCCGATCATCGCGGCGGCCATGTGCGACAAGGGGGCGAGATCGCCCGATGCGCCGACCGAGCCTTGCGCCGGCACGACCGGAGTCACGCCGCGCGCGAGCATGGCTTCGAGCAGCGCCACCGTCGCCGGGGCGATCCCCGATGCGCCTTGCGCCAGGCTGCCCAGCTTGAGCGCCATCATCAGGCGCACGACCGCGATGGGCGACGGTTCGCCGGTGCCAGCGGCATGGCTCAGCACGATATTGCGCTGAAGCGTGGCGAGGTCGGATCTGTCGATGCGCACGCTCGCCAGCTTTCCGAAGCCGGTGTTGATGCCATAGACCGGTTCGCCCTTGTCGAGGATGCGCTCCACCGCCGCCGCCCCCGCTGCGATCACCGAATGGGACGATGGCGCGAGCGAAACCGGCGCGCCGGCGTGGACGCGCTTCCAGTCGGCTAGCGAGACCGCGCCGGGGGTGAGTTCAAGTGCGGCGTTCATTTCCCTCTCCAGATACGGGCATGGAGCGGGTTGAAGCCCATGCGATAGACAAGTTCGGCCGGGCTTTCGACGTCCCAGATGGCAAGGTCGCACCATCGGCCGGCTTCCAGCGTGCCGGCCTCGTGGCCAAGGCCGAGCGCCAGCGCGGCGTTGCGGGTCACGGCGGCAAGGCACTCCTCCACCGTCAGGCGGAATAGCGTGGCGGCCATGTTCATCGTCAGCAGCAGCGAGGTGAGCGGCGAGGTGCCGGGGTTGCAGTCGGTGGCGATGGCGATGGGCACGCCGGCCGCACGGAGCTGCTCGACCGGCGGCACCTGTTTCTCGCGCAGGAAATAGAAGGCGCCGGGCAGCAGCACCGCCACCGTGCCGGCCCGCCTCATCGCCGCGATGCCGTCGGCGTCCAGATGTTCGAGGTGATCGGCCGAAAGCGCGCCGTGGCGGGCTGCCAGCGCCGCGCCGCCAAGGTTCGACAACTGTTCGGCATGAAGCTTGACCGGCAGGCCCAGTTCCCGCGCGCGGGTGAAGACCCGTTCGATCTGCGCGGGCGAAAAGGCGATGCCTTCGCAGAACCCGTCGACGGTGTCGGCCAAACCGGCGGCGGCGACCGCCGGAAGCATCCGATCGCAGACGAGATCGGTATAGCCATCGGCATCGCCGTCGAATTCCGGTGGCACAGCGTGCGCCCCCAGGAAGGTCGTGCGGATCGTGACCGGGCGTTCGCGGCCCAGCGTGCGGGCCGCGCGCAACATGCGCGCCTCGCTCTCCGGCGAAAGGCCATAGCCCGACTTGATCTCGATGGTAGTGGCGCCTTCCGCGATCAGCGCGTCGAGCCGGGGCAGGGCGCTGGCCACCAGGTCGGCCTCGCTCGAAGCGCGCGTCGCCCGCATGGTGGCGCGGATGCCGCCGCCGGCGCGCGCGATGTCCTCGTAACGCGCGCCGGCCAGCTTCATCTCGAACTCGCCGGCGCGATTGCCGCCGTGAACGAGGTGGGTGTGGCAGTCGATCAGCCCCGGCGTTATCCAGCGCCCGCCGCAATCGATCGTGCGCGTGGCTTCGAAAGCGGGGGCGTCGGTGGCCGCGCCGGCGAACACGATGCGGCCATCGTCAGCGGCGATCACCCCGTCTTCGACGATGCCCAAACCGGGCATGTGCGCGGCCAGCGAGCAGAGACGGGCATTTTGCCAGATCGTGTCGCAGCGCATCGCATTTCCCGTGAGTCGTTGTTCTTGGCAGCACCCTCAATAATGTATAGACAAAATACACGCAAGGCGGAGTCGGCGAGGATGGACGGTGTGACCGGAATGACGGTGGAGGCGACGGTCTGGCATGTGGCGCGCGCGCTGCTGCCCCATGGCTGGGCGAGCGACGTGCGGATCACGGTGATGGCCGGCAAGATCGCCTCCATCGATGCGGGGCAGCCGGCGCGGGCCGGCGATGAGCGGATCGGGATCGGCGTTCCGGCCGTCGGCAATCTCCACAGCCACGCGTTCCAGCGCGCCATGGCCGGGCTCACCGAAATCGGCGGGCACGAAGGCGACAGCTTTTGGAGTTGGCGCGATCTGATGTACCGCTTCGTGGGCGCGATCGGCCCCGATGCGATGGAGGCAATTGCCGCCCGGGCCTATATGGACATGCTGGAGGCGGGTTTCTGCCGGGTTGGCGAGTTCCATTACCTGCATCACGATCCCGAAGGACGCGCCTATGCCGATCCGGGCGAAATGGCCGCGCGCCTCGCGGCCGCCGCCGCCGCGACGGGCATCGGGCTGACGCTGCTGCCCGTATTCTACGCGCACGGTGGTTTCGGCGGGCAGCCGGCCAGCGCGGCGCAGCGCCGTTTCCTGAACACCCCGGACAGCTTCGCCCGGCTGCTCGCCGCAAGCCGCGCCGCGCTGGCGGGTCTGCCCGATGCGGTGCTCGGCATCGCCCCGCACAGCCTGCGCGCGGTGACGCCGGAGGAACTGGCGGAAATCCTGCCGCTGGCCGGCGACGGGCCGGTTCATATCCATATTGCCGAACAGGTGCGCGAAGTGGAGGAGTGCCTGGCATGGAGCGGGGCGCGGCCGGTGCGCTGGCTGCTGGACCATGCGCCGGTCGATCGGCGCTGGTGCCTGGTCCATGCCACGCATGTCGATGCGGGCGAGCTGGCCAGGATGGCCGGCGCGGGCGCGGTGGCCGGGCTGTGCCCGATCACGGAGGCAAATCTTGGCGACGGCATCTTCCCGGCGCGCGCCTTTATCGATGCGGGCGGCGTCTTCGGGGTGGGATCGGATTCCAACGTCCGCATCGATCTGGGCGAGGAACTGCGGCTGCTGGAATATGGCCAGCGCCTTGCGGCGCGGGCGCGCAATGTGCTGGGCGAGCCGGGTCTGTCAACCGGGCGGAGCCTGTGGCAGCGCGCGGTCGCGGGCGGCGCACGGGCGCTGGGCGTGCCCGGCGGCCTTGCGGTCGGCGCGTCGGCAGATCTGGTCGTGCTGCGCGATGATGGAGACCTTGCGCTGGCGCGCACGGGCGATGCGATGCTCGATACCTACGTCTTCGCGGGCGGCCGGCGCGACATCGCCGATGTGTGGCGCGCGGGTGCGCGCGTCGTGATCGATGGACGTCACCGCGATCGTGCGGCTATCGAGGCGCGGTATCGGCGGGTGGTCAGGGGGCTGCTGGAGGCATGAAGCGGGAAAAGGGTGCGGAAACGCTGTCGCTGAGCCAGCGCATCCGTGCCGACATCGAGGAAAAGATCATGTCCGGCGCATGGCGGCCGGGCGATCGCATTCCCGTGGAGCACGAGCTCGCCGCGCAATACGGCTGCGCGCGCATGACCGTGACGCGCGCGACCGAAGCGCTGGCCGAAGCCGGCCTGATCGTGCGGCGCAAGCGCGCGGGATCGTTCGTGGCGCGACCGCGCATGGAATCCGCCGTGCTGGGCATTCCAGATATTCCGGCGACGATCGCCGAGCGCGGCAAGGCCTACGGTCTGCGCTTGCTGTCCGCGCGGCGACGTGTGGCGGCAGCGGGGGCGGAGGAAGATCGCTTTGGCGGCAGCGGCGATGTGCTGGAAATCGATTGTCTCCACCTGGCGGATGGCATTCCGTTCGCATTCGAACACCGGCTGATCAGCCTGGCCGTCGTTCCTGCCGCGGCGGAAGCGGATTTCAGCAGGACTCCGCCGGGTACGTGGCTGCTGGCGCATGTGCCGTGGACCGAGGCGGAGCATCGCATCGGTGCGCGAGCCGCCGATGCGCACGCCGCCGAGCTGCTGAACATTGCCAAGGGCGCGCCGTGCCTGATGCTGGAGCGCCGGACATGGCGCGGCGATGCGCACGTCACCTGGGTCAGGCAGCTGTTTGCGGCCGACGCATTCGATCTTGTGGCGCGCTTCACGCCGAAAGGCGATGCAGCCGGATAACGCGGCTGGCCGTGATGGCGGCCGTAGCTGTGGAACGTGCTTGGTGTCTCGCGCGGATCGCGCCATCATGGGGCCACGAATCCATGGAGAGGATGCGTGTTTCTTGATCTGGACAACTATTGGCCGCCGCAGGAGCCGATCAGGCCAGGGCCGGAACGCCGGCCGACGTTGAGCAAGCGGAGCGAAAAGCTTCTGCTGGGCGTGGTGGGAGCGAACCTCCTGCTCGTGCTGGCGGCGCCCATTGCGGGCGTGACCTTCGTCGATGTGGTGCTTGCGCTTTTGAAATGAACGACGTGGCGGCCTGACCCGAGGGGGCAGGCGCGAAAACCTTGCGGAAAGCGGGGACAGGGAGAGACAGGAATATGGCGCCGACAGAGGCCATCACGACAGCACCGACGGCGGAGCTTTTCACCTTCGACGAATTCATCGCGTTCTGGGCGGAAGACAGGCCGGACCGCGTCGCGCTCGATGGGCCCGACGGCGTCATCACTTACCGCGAACTGGACCGGGTGACGCGCCGCATCGTCAGCGGCTTGCTCGACATGGGGCTGGCGCCGGGCGATCGCATCGCGTGGTTCGGCAAGAACAGCGCGCTGTACTTTTCGCTGTTCTTTGCGGTGGCGCGTGCCGGCATCGTGATGGTGCCGGTCGGCTGGCGGCTCGCCCCGCCCGAGGCGGCGTGGATCGTCCAGAACGCCCAGGCGAAGGCGGTCTTTCTGGGCGACGGCTTCGATGCGATGCGCGATACCTTCGCGGCTGTCGACGGCGTCGCCCGGTGCATCACCGCCGACGAAGCGCGTGCATGGATAGCCGCTGTGGAGCCGCGTCCTTTCGACGCGGCCGGGCTTAACGACGCGGTGCTGCAGCTTTACACCTCGGGCACGACGGGCAACCCCAAGGGCGCGGTGCTGTCCAACCACAACCTGTTCGGGTTGCGCAAGCAATCGCGCGGGCAGGAGCTTCCGCACAACGTGCTGGCCGAGGACGAGGCCATTCTCGTGGCGATGCCCTGCGCGCATATCGGCGGGACCGGCCTTGGCGTCATGGCGCTGGCGGCGGGCCTGCCCGCGATCATCCTGGCGGAATTCGAGCCGCGCGCGGTGTTCGATGCGGTGGAGCAGAAGGGCGTGACGCGCTTTTTCATCGTGCCCGCCGCCTTGCAGATGCTGCTCAACCATCCCGATTGCGCCAGCGTGGACTACAGCCGGCTGCGCTATATCATCTATGGCGCGTCGCCGATCCCGCTGGAGCTTCTGCGCCAGTGCATCGCGATGTTCGATGCGCAGTTCATCCAGGCCTATGGCATGACGGAGACCACCGGCACGATCTGCATGTTGCCGCCGGAGGATCATTCGGTGGACGGCAACCAGCGGATGCGATCGGCCGGCAAGCCGCTGCCCGGCGTGGAAGTGCGCGTGGTCGATGGCGAAGGCCGGGAAGTGCCACAGGGCAGCATCGGCGAAATCCAGACCCGCTCATCGAACAACATGCTGGGCTACTGGAACCTGCCCGATGCCACGCGGTCGGCGGTCAGTGCGGATGGCTGGATCGCGACGGGAGACGCCGGCTACATCGACGCCGACGGCTATGTCTACATGCACGATCGCATCAAGGACATGATCATCTCGGGCGGCGAGAACGTGTATCCCGCGCAGGTCGAAAGCGCGATCTACGGGCATCCCGATGTGCTGGAAGTGGCGGTGATCGGCGTGCCCGACGAAACCTGGGGCGAAGCGGTGAAGGCGGTCTGCGCGCCCAAGCCGGGCCATGTGATCGATCCGGCCAGCGTGATCGCGTGGGCGCGCGAACGGCTGGCCGGCTTCAAGGTGCCCAAGAGCGTGGACGTGATCGAGGCGTTGCCGCGCAACCCGTCCGGCAAGATCCTGCGCCGCCAGCTGCGCGAACCCTATTGGCAGGGTCGGGAGCGGCAGGTGAACTGACGACGCTTGCCGGGCGCGCGGAGACGCCCGGCAAGGCCCCCTCCAGCTCTCAGGCGTATTCCCACATCGGGTTGCCGCGCTGCCCCATCCTGCGGTTGGGCGGCATGCCGAGCTTGCGCAGCGTTTCGTCGGCCGACTGGTACCAGCTGCCGATCTGGTAGATCCGCTTGGCGTCCGGCCCACCGGCCACTTCGCGCCCGATTTCCTCGGAGATGCGCACCATCTGTTCGATCTGCTCCACCGACGTCATCCGTTCGCCCTTGCGGCGCCAGATATTGTCCTCGATCCCCACGCGGACATGGAGGCCCAGCGCGATGGCGATCGTGTTGAACGGGATCACGTTGCGCATGATCGATTCGATCGTCAGCACCGCGCCATCGGGCACGCGGCGGGCGAACTCGATCAGGTCGGCCGGGTGCGTGCCCGATGCACCGCCGCCGATGGCTACGTAGTTCAGGATCAGCGGCCCCATGTATTCGCCCTTGCGGATCAGCCGCTCCACGGTTTCGAATTGGGCGATATGCGCCAGCATGAAATGCGGCTGGATCTGTGCGTCGCGCAGACGCCGGAGATGCTCCAGATAGAACTTCGGCCCGGATTCGAGGTACATGTCGCGATAGGCGAGGGCATAGGCCGGATTTTCCAGGATGGTGCCGTCGACATCGCCGTCCATCATCAGTTCGGTGATGTTCATCTGGGTGGTGTTGATCGCGATCGTCACCTGATCGGGCTTTGGCGAAAGGTCCGCGAGCATGTGGCGCGTATCGTCGCTCAGCCACTTGGCTTCCGCGCCTTCGCCTTCGGGCGCGAAGGAGATCGATCCACCCACCTGGATCAGCATGTCGGGGCAGGCGGTGCGGATGCGGTCGACCATTTCGTTGAACATCGAAATGCGCTTCGATCCCTGGCCGTCGGCCTCGCGGCAATGGAGGTGCAGCACCGAGGCGCCGGCGTTGTAGCAGTCCACCGCCTTCTGCACCTGTTCCTGCATCGAAACCGGGATGTCTTCGGGGAAATCGCCCGGCAGCCATTGCGGGCCATAGGGGGCGACCTGGATCACCAGCTTTTCCTGGTTCTCGGGAAGCAGGCTGTCGTCAAGAAAATGCATGTCAGGCCTCCTTAAGCTGCGCCAGTCACGGGTTCCGCCGCGAGGCGGCGCGCCTTCATTTCTTCGGCAAGCATCGGGGCGCCCAGCGCCACCGAATGAATGCCCAGCACGGCCACGCATTGCAGCACGGCCATGATTTCCGCGGGCGAGGCGCCCAGATCGAGCGCCTTGGCGATGTGGCGGCGAACACCCGGCGCGTACATGTGCGTGCATGAGGCATCGACCGCGATGGCGATCAGTTCGTAGGTCTTGGGATCGAGTACGCCCCTGGCGATCGGGTGCGTGCCCATCGCCATGAAGCGCTCCATCCACTCGGCATCGATGGCGGCGGCTTCGTCCCAGGCGGGGTTCCATTGACCCTGCGCGCGCATGGCGTCGCAAACCGGTGTCTGGCTCATCCTTCCTCCCTTCGTTCGTCGTTGTTCGGAATAGGCGGGACGGGGTGTTCAATCTTTCTGATTTGCGCTATAATATTTTTGATATGAGCCATATCGCCCGCCTGACCGTTCGCGCCGCAGCCATTACCGGCATGACCGCGCTTTGCCGCAGTTATGGCGTGGATGCGGGGCGCGTGTTGCGTGCGGCGGGATTGCCCGCGGACATCGAGGCGCAGCCGGACCGGCGGGTGCCGGTAACGGCCGTGAACGAAGCGCTGGAGCGGGCTGCCGTGGCGTGCGGTCGCGATGATTTCGGGCTGCGCCTTTCCGAACTGCGCGGCTTTTCCAATCTCGGCCCGATCGGCCTGATCGCACGCGATGAACCCAGCGTGGGATCGGCGCTGGCCGCGATCGAAGCCTATTTGCCCCTGCATAACGATGCCTTGGCCGTAACGCGCGAACACTTCGGCGATGTTGTCGTCCTGCGCTCCGTCATCCTCGTGCCCGGACCGAAAGTGCAGGCGCGCGATATTGCCGTCGCGATGCAGCATCGCATTCTCAAGCAGCTTGCCGGACCCGCTTGGGAGGCGGAAGAGGTATGCCTGACCCGTTCACCGCCCGCGGATATCTCCCGCTTCCGGCGCGTGCTGGGGCCGCACATCCGCTTCAATGCCGAATTCGATGGCATCGTCGTCCGGTCCGATCTGCTGGAGCGGCCCAATCCCATGGCGGAGGAAGGACTGCGCTCCTACGCCAGCCGGCTGTTGCGGATCGGCGATCCGGGGCAACCGGAAGCGATGGCCGACCGTGTCCGCCGCGTCCTGTCCCTGCTCCTTTCCAGCGGCCGTTGCACGGCGGAGCATGTCGCCGCACAACTGGGCGTGTCGCGCCGGACGCTGACGCGCGCGCTGGAGGTGGAAGGAACCCGTTTTCTTGCGCTGCTGGACGAGGCGCGAATCGACGTGGCGCGGCGGCAACTGGAGGCGAAGGCGCGAAGTCTTGCCGAGATCGCCGACCTCCTGGGCTTTTCCAGCGCATCGGCGTTCAGCACCTGGTTCCGGCATCATCATGGCATCACCCCGCGCGATTGGCGCAACCGCGCATGAAGGATTGCGCCAATGCGGCTTGAGTTTTCCTGTCGCGATCCCTAGCCCGATCCGGCAACGGGACAAGGAAGGCGGGGCGTGGAGGCAGGCAAACAGCATAGAGCGCTCGAAGGCGTCCGGGTGCTCGATCTCTCCCGCGTGCTGGCCGGCCCCTGGTCCACGCAGATTCTCGCGGATCTGGGCGCGGACGTGCTCAAGGTCGAACTGCCCGGGAAGGGAGACGATACCCGTGGCTGGGGGCCTCCTTTCCTGAAACTGCCGGACGGTTCCGACGATCCGCGCGAAAGCGCCTATTATCTCTGCGCCAACCGCAACAAGCGTTCGGCCGCGATCAATCTGGCCCATCCCGATGGCGCGGCCCTGATCCGGCGGCTGGCCGAGCGGGCGGACATCATGGTGGAGAACTTCAAGGTCGGCGGCCTGGCCAAGTATGGCCTCGATTACGACAGCATGCGGGCGATCAATCCCCGCCTTGTCTATTGCTCGATCACGGGCTTCGGCCAGACCGGCCCTTACGCCGATCGACCGGGTTATGATTTCGTGGCGCAGGGCATGGGCGGTTTCATGTCGATCACCGGGGAAGAACACGGCGGACCGCTGCGGGCCGGCGTGGCCATGGCCGATATTTCCACGGGCATGTACGCCACCGTTTCCATGCTGGCCGCGCTGCGTCATGCCGAACGGACGGGCGAGGGGCAGCATATCGATATCTCGCTGCTCGATACGCAGATCGCCACGCTGGCCAACCAGGCGTCGAACTGGCTTGTCGGCGGCGTTGATCCCGTAAGGATGGGCAACCGCCACCCTACGGTCGTGCCCTACAAGACTTTCCGCGTGAAGGATGGCGAGATCATCATCGCGGTGGGCAACGACGGCCAGTTCCGCAGTTTCTGCGTGGAGATGGGGCGGCCCGAACTGGCGGACGATCCCCGCTTCGTCACCGGTTCGCAGCGGTTGATCAACCGCGACGCGATCGAGGGCATCTTCCAGGATATCGTGGCCGATCTGGAAGGCGGACCACTGGTGGAACGGCTGGTCGCGATCAATGTGCCAGCGGGACCGGTGAACACCATCCGCGATATTTTCGCCGATCCGTTCATCGCCGCGCGCGAGACGGTGCACCGGTTCGTGCGTGAGGACGGCGTCGAAATTCCCGCCGTGGCCTTTCCCGCCAAGCTGTCCGCCACGCCGGCCGACTATCGCCATCGTCCGCCGCGCATCGGTGAAAACACGCGTGAATTGCTGCACGAATGGCTGGTGCTGGAGGATGCGGAACTTGCCGCACTCGAAGCGGGTGGCGCGGTGGTGCAGCGATGATCCAGCCTTCGCCGTGCCCGGACGGCTGCGCGGCAGTAAGAATTTGATGATGAAGATATGCCAATAGCGAACCATGAAGGATTCGCCTGGCGGATGGGGGATGTGGTTGCGGCGCGCCTTGCTGGCGCTTGCCGCCGTGTTCGCCATTGGTTTCGGACCTGCCGTTCAGGCCGCGCACTGGCCGTTGCCGCACTCCCTTTGCCACGCCGTCAGCGTGATGGCGCAATCGCCCCGTGCCGCGCCGCGTTCCCCCTATTCCTGCAACGGTAAGCCAACCGGCTATCAACGCGGAACGTTGTGGCTCCGGGTCGATCTGGACGCGATTCCGATCCCGCGAAACGACCTGGTTCTCAGCATCCACAACACCCGGTTCGACGCCTTGTCGGTAGGCTTTGTCGATGCCGATGGCGTAACCGCGTGGCAGGGCGTGCGCGGCGGCGATTTCGGCACGCACTGGCGCCCCGGCGCGCAGATTGCGTTCGCGGCGCCCGCTCGCGAAGCGCCGTTGCGCACGATCGTGCTGCAATTCGACCGCCTGACCAGCTACGATCTGCTGCGGATGCGGCTGGCGACGCAAGGTGACGGTGCGCTGGAAGTGGTGGCGCTGGCCGCCTGCGTGGGCGCCGCGCTGATGCTCCTGTTCATCGCGGCCCTGTACAATATCTCGCTGTCTTTCGCGGTGCGCCGGCAATTCCCCGCCTGGCAGGCCGCGTGGGCGGGTTGCATGGTGATCTGGGGGGCCGTCTGGTCGCAACTCAACCTGTTCGTGCTGCCCGGCATGGCCGGCAGCTTTTCCGCGCAGCTTTGCACCGGGCTATCGTGCCTTGCGGTGATGCTGGCGACATTCGGCGCGATCACCGCGCTCGACCGCCGGGAGATACCCGTTGCCCTGCGGATCGCGACGCTGGCGCTCGGCATCGGCATCGGCGCGCTGGGCGTGCCCTTGAGCTTCATGCGCACGGGGCCGCTGGAATTCTGGGCCTCCGTGCTCGGCATGCTGGTGCTGGCGGATCTGACGGCGATCACGGTCAGCCTGACCATCGCATGGCGGCGCGGCAACGCGCTGGCGCGCGATTTCGCCGCTGCCTGGGCAGTGCCGATGATCACGCTGGGGGTGACCCAGTTCCTGCCGACGGACCGGCTGTTCTGGGGCGGGGGATCGCAGATGCTGGTCCTGCTGGCGGCGACCTGGCAGACGATCTGGGTTTCCGTTTCGGCGACGCGCCGCCTGGGCCGTCTGCGCGTAGAGCGCGATCATGCCTTGCGGGCCGAAGCGATAGCGCACGATTTGGCCCGTCGCGACCCATTGACGGGGCTGCGCAACCGGCGTGGCTTTACGGAGGCGGTCGAACCGATGGTGGCGCGCGCGATTGCGGGTGAAAGTCCGTTCGCGCTGCTGCTGATCGACGTGGATCGCTTCAAGGCGGTCAACGATACCCATGGCCACGATGCCGGCGACCAGGTGCTGTGCATCATCGCGCAGCAATTGGAACGGTGGGAGGGGGCGCTGTGCCTGCCCGCCCGTTTCGGCGGCGAGGAATTCGCCATGGCGCTGAGCGGGCTGCACACTTTCGCGGCCACGCAGTTCGCCGAACGCCTGCGCGAAGACATCGCCGCCGCCGATTACGACGCGGTTATCGGCGGGGGGGACATCACCGTCAGCATCGGTATTGCCAGCGCGACAGAGGATGCGGATTTCCAGAGTCTGTACCGGCAGGCAGACCGATCGCTGTACGAGGCCAAGCGGCGGGGCCGCGATTGCGTGGTTGCCAGCGGTCCGCGGCCGGACGATGATCTTGCAGTGGACATGGTAGCCTGACGCCCGGCGGCGCTGTGGCTCAGTTCCCTGCGTCGATCAATGCCTGGATCTGCTTGTAGAAGGCTTCGCGCGCGGCCGGCTCCGGCCCCTTGCTCGCGCGCGTCCAGTCGGCGTTTGACGCGATTACCAGCTTCCGCTTCGGATCGATGAAAATACCCTGCCCAAAAATGCCCTGCGCGGCGACCGAGCCATCGTCGTAGGTCCACCATTGGAAGCCATAGCCTTTGCCCGGGCGGCCGATGTCCTTCTGTTTGGTTGTTGCCTGCGCGAACCAGTCGGTGGGCACGATCTGCCGGTCGCCCGCCTTGCCGTTGGCCAGCACGAACAGCCCGAACCGCGCGAAATCGCGCGTGGCGGCCTGGAGGCAACAACCGGCGATTTCATGCCCCGTCTGGCCCTTTAGCCATGTCGCCTTGGCTTCCATGCCGGCGGGCTGCCAGACCTTTTCCTGCAGGTACTGCGCCAGCGGCTTTTTCACCGCCGAGGACACCAGCACGCCGATCAGGTTCGTCTCGCCCGTGTTGTAGTGCCACACTTCGCCAGGCGGGTGCGCGCGCGGCAGCTTGCGCATGTAGCTGACGGTGGCGTCGACACCGGGATCGGGCTTCGCGGTGTTGAAACGCGCGACATCCGAATTGGGGTCTTCGTAGTCCTCGTTCCAGCGCACGCCCGAACTCATCGTCAGCAACTGGCGGATGCTGACCTCGTCATAGGCGGAACCGCGCAGGTCGGGAATGTACTGGCTGACCTTGTCTTCCAGGCTCCGGATCGCGCCGTCCTGAATCGCCGCGCCGACCAGCGTCGAGGTGAACGACTTCGCGACCGAGAAGCTGGTCCATCGCCCTTGGGCGTCGAAACCCAGCCCGTAGCGTTCGAACCGGATCTTGCCATCCTGCAGGATCACGATCCCCGCTTCGCGCTGTTTGGCGAGATAGTCATCGATCCCGGGAATCGTCAGCGGTTTCCCTTCGGGCAGGGCCAGCGGATGCGGCGATGGCGCGATCTCGTTGGCCTGCGCCAGCAACGGCAGGCGGTCCATTGCCCGGAACGCGGCATCGCGCTGGCTTTCGGACCACATCAGCACATCGGCATTGGTCGGCATCGCGGCAAGGATGCCGCGCGTTTCCTTGTCGAGACTGACGTACCAGCCGCCTCCCGCTGCCAGTGCCACGATCGTAATGCCCAGCGCGATGGTTCTCTTGCGCAAGCTCTCACCCTCCCGTTCGTCGTCCGGCCGTTTCTTCCCGGCCGATGCGATCGTCGGGGATCAGCATAGCCGTTCAAGCGTGCGGCGAAAGGGGGTGATCCGCCCGTCCGGCCGTCAGGCCGTGATGGGGTCAACCCCGTTGGAGTGCTGGACAAGCTCCACGAAATTGCGGGCTGTGGGCGAGAGCTGGACATGGTGCACGAGCCAGAGCCGCGTTTCGAGCGGCGGGGAAAACTGGCGATAGACCAGGTTGTCGACGTGCAGGCGGACCAGCGACTGGGCAAGGATCGTCGCGCCGAAGCCGGCGGCGACGAGACCGAGCAGCGTGGCCAGCCCGTTCGCTTCATGCGCCACCCTGGGCTGGATGGCGGCCTGCTCGCACATCCAGAAGAAATGTTCATTGAACCCCGCGCCGGCAGCCGCGCTGTAAAGAACCAGCGGTTCGTCGCGCAAGTCTGCGATGGTGGGATCGAAGTCCCGTTTCGCCAGCATGTGATCCTCGCGCAGCGCCAGCACCATGGTCTCGTGGATGAGGCACGTTGCGGTAAGGTCGGGCGATACCGAAGGCTTGCCGAACCCCCGGATAATCGCGACCTCGATCTCGTTGTGCGCCAGCGCTTCAAGCTGTTCGTCGCGCCCCAGTTCCTCCAGCTTCAGTTCCACTTCGGGATGTTCCTGCCGGAAACGGTAAAGCGCCTGCGACACTTTGGGAACGAACGGTGCCGATGCCGTAAAGCCCAGCGCAAGGTGGCCGATCTCTCCCCTCTGGGCGCGGCGGGCGGTGTGTGCGGCATATTCCGCCTGCTGCAAGGCCAGCCTCGCTTCGGGCGCGAACAGTTCGCCCGCGCGGGTCAGCCGCACGCGCCGGCTGGTCCGGTCGAACAGCCGCACGCCCAGTTCATCCTCTAGCGCGCGGATCTGCTGGCTCAGGGGAGGTTGCGAAATGCCGAGCCGCGCGGCGGCGCGGCCGAAATGCATTTCATCAGCCACGCACAGAAAATAGCGAAGGTGCCTGAGATCCATCAGTTCATGTTGTCCAGCATATCAATCATGCCGTATTATATATTAGACGCAACATGACTGGAAGCGCATGGGAGCGTCACCAACCGCCGCCACGTTCCAGTTGGCGGTCGCATACGGTCGCGGAAGCCTTGGGGTCGGGCTTCCAGCGCGGGCGGCAAGCAGGTGTATCCGGGGTGAGGAAGCGTGAACGGACTTTTCCGCGATGTGCGGAAAAGGCGTGGAGTCGTGAATGTTCAATATCGTCAAGATCGCGTTGCACCGGCCCCTGACCTTCATCGTGATGGCGATCCTGATCGCCATCGGTGGCGTGTTGGCGGCGCTGCGCACTCCGGTCGATATCTTTCCGGACATCCGGATCCCGGTCATCGCCGTGGCGTGGCAATATTCCGGCCTGCCGCCTGACGATATGGCGGCGCGCATCATCACCCCTTACGAACGCACGCTGACAACCACCGTTAACGATATCGAGCACATCGAAAGCCAGTCCTTCCAGGGCATTGGCATCGTGAAGATCTATTTCCAGCCAGGCGCGGACATCCGCACCGCGACCGCGCAGGTCACGTCGATCTCGCAATCGGTGCTCAAGCAGATGCCGCCGGGGATCACGCCGCCGCTGATCCTGAACTACAATGCCTCCACCGTGCCGATCATCCAGCTTGCCATGTCGGGCAAGGGCTTGTCCGAACAGCAACTGTTCGATCTCGGCCAGAACCAGATCCGCCCGCAACTCGTGACGGTTCCGGGCCTTGCCATGCCCTATCCGTCGGGGGGCAAGCAGCGCCAGATCCAGATCGATCTCAATCCCCTGGCGCTCCAGTCCAAAGGCCTTTCGGCGCAGGACGTGGGCAACGCGATCGCGGCGCAAAACCAGATCAACCCCGCCGGCTTCGTCAAGATCGGGCCGACGCAGTACAGCGTGCGCCTGAACAATGCGCCGGATTCCGTCGCCGCGCTGAACGACCTGCCGGTCAAGGTCGTCAACGGGGCCACGATCACCATGCGCGACGTGGCCTTCGTGCGCGATGGCAGCGCGCCGCAGCAGAACGTGGTGCATGTCGATGGCCGCCGGTCGGTGCTGCTCACCGTGCTCAAGAACGGCGCGACCTCGACGCTGGCCATCATCGATGGCGTCAAGACCACCTTGCCCAAGATCGCCGCCGGGCTGCCCGATGCCCTGCGCATCGTACCGGTGGGCGACCAGTCGCTGTTCGTGAAGGCGGCGGTCAGCGGGGTGATCCACGAAGGCGCCATCGCGGCGGCGCTGACGTCGCTGATGATCCTGCTGTTCCTCGGTTCCTGGCGCTCGACCGTCATCATCGCCCTGTCGATCCCGCTGGCCATCCTTGCCGCGGTCGCGGCGCTGGCGGCGTTCGGCCAGACGATGAACGTCATGACGCTGGGCGGGCTGGCACTCGCGGTCGGCATCCTCGTCGACGATGCGACGGTGACGATCGAGAACATCAACTGGCACCTGGAACAGGGCAAGGGCGTGATGGAGGCGATCCTCGATGGCGCCGCCCAGATCGTGACGCCGGCGTTCGTTTCGCTGCTGTGCATCTGTATCGTGTTCGTGCCGATGTTCTTTCTGCCGGGCGTGGCGGGCTTCCTGTTCGTGCCGATGGCGTTGTCGGTGGTCTTCGCCATGATCGCCTCGTTCATCCTGTCGCGCACGCTCGTTCCGACGATGGCCATGTACCTGCTGAAGCCGCATCAGCCGGAGGGCGAGAACCCCCACCTTGCCGGCGCGCCGCGATCGCGCAATCCGCTGGTCCGCTTCCAGCGCGGGTTCGAACGGCGCTTCGAGAAAATCCGCGATAGCTATCTCGGCCTGCTGAAACGTGCGCTGGAGGCCCGCAGGCCATTCATCATCGGCTTCCTCGCGGTGGTGGTGCTCTCGTTCGGGCTGATGCCGTTCCTGGGCAGCAATTTTTTCCCCAGCGTCGATTCCGGGCAGATCGCGATGCATGTTCGCGTGCCGGTGGGGGCGCGGATCGAGGATACGGCGGCGCGCTTCGACCGGATCGGAACCGCGATCCGCCAGATCATCCCCGCGGACCAACTGGGATCGCTGACGGATAACATCGGCCTGCCGGTCAGCTCGATCAACACCGTGTACAACAACAGCGGCACGATCGGTCCGCAGGACGGGGATATCCTGATCGCGCTGAAGGAAGGGCACGAGCCGACCGATCGCGTGGTATCGCGCCTGCGCTCCGAACTGGCGCGCCGCTTTCCGGGCACGACCTTCGCCTTCCTGCCGGCCGACATAACCAGCCAGATCCTGAACTTCGGCGCCCCGGCCCCGATCGACGTGCAGGTGACGGGCAAGAACGTGGAGGCATCGCGCGCCTATGCCCAGAAGCTGCTGGCGCGGATGAAGCTGATACCCGGCCTTGCCGATGCGCGTATCCAGCAACCGGCCAATGCGCCGCAGCTCAACGTGGACGTCAGTCGCGCCCGTATCGGGCAATATGGCCTGACGGAGCGCGACGTGACCAACAGTCTCGCCGCTTCGCTGGCGGGAACCTCGCAGACCGCACCGGTGTTCTTCGTGAATCCCGAAAACGGCGTGCAATACCCCGTCGTGGCGCAGGCGCCGGAATACCTGCTGGATTCCGTCAGCGCCCTTTCGAACGTGCCGGTCTCCGGCGCGGCCGGCAGCGCGATCCAGCCGCTCGGCGGCCTGGCCGGCGTTTCGCGCGGGAATACGGTTCCCGTCATCTCGCACTATAACATCCAGCCCACGCTCGACATCTACGGCACGACCGAAGGGCGCGATCTGGGCGCGGTTTCCGGCGACATCCAGGCGGCCATCAAGGCGCTGGAGAAGGAGCAGCCCAAGGGCGTGAACGTGACCATCCGTGGCCAGTTCGCCACGATGAACACGGCGTTCTCGGGCCTTGGCTTCGGTCTTATCGGCGCGGTGGTGCTGATCTACCTGCTGATCGTCGTCAACTTCCAGAGCTGGGTCGATCCCTTCGTCATCATCACCGCGCTGCCGGCGGCGCTGGCCGGGATCGTGTGGATGCTGTTCGGCACCGGCACCACCTTGTCCGTGCCGGCCCTGACCGGCGCGATCATGTGCATGGGCGTGGCCACCGCCAACTCGATCCTCGTCGTCAGCTTCGCGCGCGAGAAACTGGCGGAGTTCGGCGATGCCAGGCGGGCCGCGCTGGAAGCCGGCCTCGTCCGCTTCCGCCCGGTGCTGATGACGGCGCTGGCCATGATCATCGGCATGGCGCCGATGGCGCTGGGGCTGGGCGAGGGCGGCGAACAGAACGCCCCGCTCGGCCGCGCCGTGATCGGCGGCCTGATCTGCGCCACCATCGCCACGCTGTTCTTCGTTCCCGTTGTTTTCAGCTTCGCCCACCGCAAGCGGTCGGTCGAGGCCACGTCCCCGGAGCTGCAACCCAGCCATGCATGACACCACTTCGCATACCGAACAGGAAATCCAGCCTTCCATCTCCACCGGCCCGGACAGCCGCGCGTTGAAGCGCGCCGGGATGGGCGCAGTGGCGGCGGCGCTGGCCGTCGTGGCCGTGGGCGTGGGCGTGCGGATTCATGCGACCGGCACGTTGCGCCAGACCGCGGCCGAAGCGGCGATCCCCACCGTCAGCGTGGTCGTGCCCAAGGCCGATGCCGATGGCGCGCCGCTGGTGCTGCCGGGCAACGTGCAGGCGTTCAACAGCGCGGCGATCTATGCGCGCACCAACGGCTATGTGCGGCAGTGGCTGGCGGATATCGGCGATCGCGTTCGCGCGGGGCAGGTGCTGGCGGTGCTCGATGCGCCGGAAGTCGATCAGCAGTTCGCCGCCGCGCGTGCCGATTACCAGACGGCCTTGGCCAACCAGCGGCTGGCCGCCACCACGTCCGCGCGCTGGCACGCGATGCTGGTGCAGGATGCCGTTTCGCGGCAGTCGGCCGACGAGAAGGCGGGCGATCTTGCCGCGCGCACGGCGGTCTCGAACGCGGCGCTGGCCAACGTGAAGCGGTTGCAGGCGCTGCAGGGATTCACCCGGCTTTCGGCGCCGTTCGCCGGCACCGTCACCAGCCGCTCCGCGCAGATCGGCGCGCTGGTGGTGGCCGGAAACGCCTCGTCACAGCCGCTGTTCACGGTGTCGGACACGCACCGCATGCGGATCTATGTGAAGGTGCCGCAGAACTATTCCGCCGATGTCTCGCCCGGCATGGCGGCGGATTTGAGCCTGCCCGAATATCCTGGTCGCACATTCCACGCGGTGCTGACGCGCAGCGCCGGCGCGGTGGATGCGCAGTCGGGCTCCGTGCTGGTCGAACTGCAGGCGGACAATCCCGATGGTGCGCTGAAACCGGGTGCCTTCGCGCAAGTCAGCTTCAAGATCGGCGGCGGAGGCGGGAACGCGTTGTCGGTGCCGGGCAGCGCGATCCTCTACAGCAACAAGGGGCCGAGCGTGGTGGTGGTCGGGCAGGACAGCCGCGTGACCGTCCGTCCGGTGACGATCGCGCGGGACGAAGGCGCCACGGTGCTGCTTTCGTCCGGCATCGCGCGCGGGGAACGGATTGTCGATACCCCGCCCGACGCGATCCAGACCGGCGATCGGGTGCACGTGCAGGCTTCGGAAAGCGGAAAGGCCGGCAAGTAATGCGCGCGGGCAAGGTGGTTTCCGCCGCGCTGCTGCCGGCGTTGCTGGCAGCGTGTTCGATGACGCCCGCCTACCATCCGCCCAGCGTGGCGGTCCCGGATGCCTTCAAGGAAGTGAAGGGGTGGGCGGCGGCGACGCCGATGGACGGCGCTGCGCGCGGGACATGGTGGAAGGGTTTCAACGACCCGGTGCTCGACGATCTGGAAGACCGCGCCGAAAAGGCTAGCCCAACGCTGGCCGCCGCGCTCGCCCGCTACGATCAGGCGCAGGCCGTGGTCAAAGGCGAGCGGGCCTCGCTGGTGCCGGAGCTTGATGCCAGCGGCAGCTTCGCGCGAACGCGCGTGTCTGCCGACCGCCCGCTCTCCAACGGCAGCGCGGAGACTTACAACAATGCCATCGTCGGTGGTGGGTTGAGCTACGAAGTCGACCTGTGGGGGCGCATCCGCGCCTCGGTTTCCGCCGCACGCGCGGAAGCGCAGGCGAGCGACGAGGACGTGATCTCGGCGCGGCTCAGCCTCCAGACCTCGGTGGCGGACGCTTATGCCCGGTTGCGCGGTCTGGATGCCGAAGCCGAACTGCTGCGGCAGACGGTGGCGGCGTTCGAGCGGGCCTATGACCTGACGCGGACTCGCCACGATGGCGGCATTGCTTCGGGCATCGATGTCAGCCGTGCCCTGACCGTGCTGGGCAATGCGCGTGCGCAAGTTGCCGCCGTGGCCAGCCAGCGCGCGGCGACCGAGCACGAGATCGCCGCGCTGGTGGGGGCGGTCGCCTCCGACTTTTCCATTGCGCCCCGCGCCCAGCCCTTGCTGCCGCTGGCGCTGGCAACCGGGGTTCCCTCCGAACTGCTCCAGCGCCGGCCGGACATTGCGGCCGCAGAGCGGCGCATGGCTGCCGCCAATTCGCGGATCGGCGTGGCGCGGGCCGCGTTCTTCCCCACGGTCACGCTTGGCCTTTCCGGCGGCTTCCAGACCACGGACGGTTCGTTGCTGATCGCGCCTAACACGTTCTGGGGGCTGGGGCCGATCGCGGCGGCGCTGGCCGTGTTCGATGGCGGGCGGCGGACGGCCAAACTGCGGCTGTCGCGCGCGCAATATACCGAACAGGCCGAAAAGTACCGCCAGACGGTGCTGTTGGCGTTCCGGCAGACGGAGGACGCCATCGCCGCCGGGCGGCTGCTCGGACGGCAGGTGGTGGACCAGAAGACGGCGGCCGATGCGGCGGTGCGCAGCAGCACGCTGGCGCTGGCGAGCTACCGGGATGGCGGCGCGGACTATCTGGAAGTGGTGACGGCGCAGACGCAGGCGCTGGATGCCCAGCGCGCACTGCTCAACGTGGAAACGCAGCAGATGCGCGCCAGCGTCGCGCTCGTGAACGCGCTCGGCGGCGCGTATTGATGGAGTTGCCGGGCGGCGTTCAAATGTAACCTTCGTGACAATCCTGTTCTCTCCGTCTGCTATGGTGCGGATGGGAGATCACGGAAAGCAGGCGGAGGTTCTGATGGGCAGGAAGCGGACCGGCAGGTTCTGGCGGTGCGCCGCCATTGCGCTGGCAGTGGCCACGGGCGGCCATGCCGCATGGGCGCAAAGCGTGCCGGTGGGCGGCGGCGTGGTGCAAGGACCGGGCACGCCCGGCCCGATCAAGCGCGGTAAGGCGCCCGGCTATGACTTCCAGGACCAGTATATCGGGATTCCCGGCAAGTCCGTCGCCGACAACATGGAGCCGATGATCGATCATCCGGACCAGACGACGGAAGCCGGAAAGAAGCTGGCCGATCTGCAGCGCAAGACCGGAAAAAAGCCCAACATCATCGTGTTCCTGATGGATGACGTGGGCTGGATGGACTTTGGCTTCAACGGCGGCGGCGTGACGCTGGGGGCACCGACGCCCGATGTCGACAAGGTGGCGGCGCAGGGGCTGGTGCTGACCTCCGCCTATTCGCAGCCAAGCTGCTCGCCCTCGCGCGCGACGATTCTCACCGGGCAATTGCCGATCCATCATGGCCTGCTGCGTCCCCCGATGTATGGCGAGGCGGGCGGGTTGAACGGCAAGCCGACGATCGCCTCGATGCTCTCGGCGCAGGGCTATGTCACCCAGGCCATCGGCAAGTGGCACGTGGGCGAAAACGAAGGGTCGCAGCCGCAGAATGCCGGATTCGACGATTTCCGGGGATTCCTTTCGGTTTCTGACATGTACACCGAATGGCGCGATCCCAATTTCAATCCGGAAGTGGCGCTCAGCCCCACGCGCAGCCGGCTGATCGAGGAAGCGCCGTTCAACAAGTACGACGTTCACGCCGCGAAGGGCGGCAAGATCGAGAACGTGGGCCTTATCACGGTGGACTACAGCCGCGATCTGGACCAGCGCTGGGCCAATTACGCCGTCGATTTCCTCAAGCGGCAGAAGGGCGGCAGCAAGCCGTTCTTCCTCTATTACGGCACGCGCGGCTGCCATTTCGACAACTATCCGAACGCTTTCTACGCCGGCCGTTCGCCCGCGCGAAACGACTACACCGACTGCCTCGTCGAAATGAACGACATCTTTGCGCGGCTCTACAAGACGCTGGAAGAGACGGGCGAGATCGACAACACGATGATCGTGTTCACGTCGGACAACGTCCTATGTAGGGAAGCAGCAGCGGGCAAAGGCCAGCAGGTCTCGTTGCGCCGAGTGTAATCGGCGCTGATGATTTTTATGATCCAGATGGCTTCCAT
>Ga0310344_10000303_pt1 | contig 39893 bp, 36 predicted proteins | sample HC15DNA20200_MG_FD_203801 | JGI IMG/M metagenome (GOLD analysis project Ga0310344, IMG submission 203801) | Marine microbial communities from station ALOHA, North Pacific Subtropical Gyre - HC15-DNA-20-200_MG | ecosystem: Environmental > Aquatic > Marine > Oceanic | place: Pacific Ocean: North...
TCGCTGAGAAAGGAATCCCAGCAGGGCCGATAAATTTCCCGGATGAAACATTAACCGACGAGCATTTGATCGCGCGCGGCATGATTGTAGAGCTTGAACATCCATTACTGGGTATTATCAAATCTATTGGTAATCCGATCACGATGCCAGAAAACGGGCCAACCTATAGACGCTATCCTCCATTACTGGGGGAGCATAACGAGGAGATTCGCGCCGAGATCTCACGGAAAACTATCGAGGGAAACAGCTAATGAATACGCTTGAACGCAGGCGCACGTTCTTAAAATATCTTGCTGCTAGCCCCGCCCTCACTCCCGTGAGCCGCGCCTTTTCTCAGCTACTAAACGACAGCAACACGCCGCTATTGGAAACCGCTGCCGATGCAATAAACGTCTTTGACTTCGAACCATTCACTAGAACTAACCTAACCGAAGCTCATCACACTTATATGGCTATGGGAGTCGATAACGGCGCCACTGTGCGAGCGAATCGAGAAGGTTTCACCCGTCTACAAATTCGTTCTCGCCGGCTCGTAAACGTTAGCCAGATCGACATGGGGATCGAGCTATTTGGCACGCAATATGCGTCACCGATCATTATTGCGCCGGTCGGGACACATAAAATGTTCCATTCGGACGGTGAACTTGCCGTTGCACGAGCTTCAACATCACGCAACGCTTTACAAATACTCTCAACTGTTACAACCACGAGTGTCGAAGATGTTAACGCGGCTCGTGATACGCCGGTCTGGTATCAGTTATACCCCACCGAAGATTGGCGAATTACAGAGGCACTAGTAAGACGTGCGGAGGAATCAGGATGTCCCGCGGTCGCTATAACCGTCGATCTACCGAATAGTAACCGTGAGTCCCTCGATCGATACAGAAGAAATACAAACCCCGAATGTCTCGGATGCCACGAGCCGGGTATAGCTGGGTCGGTCGCGCGCAAACCCATGTTCGACGGACTAGATCTATCAGCTATTACAAACACACGCGCACCACAAATGGACTGGGCTTTTATCGATCGAATTAAAGAGATGACCAGTATGAGAGTTTTATTGAAAGGGGTCGTCGCTCACGAAGACGCTGCACTCGCCCTAAGGCACGGCGTTGATGGCTTAATCGTCTCAAATCACGGCGGGCGGGCAATAAACAGCGGCCGAGCAACAATAGATTCGCTCCCTGAAATCGTCGAAATAATCAACGGACGGATTCCAATTCTCATAGACGGCGGTTTCCGCCGCGGCACTGATATCTTCAAAGCGCTAGCGATTGGCGCCGATGCAATCTGCATTGGCCGCCCATATATATGGGGATTAACTGCTTTCGGTCAACAAGGCGTGGAGCGGGTACTCGATATGCTCAATCGCGAACTCCATATTATGATGCAGCAAGCTGGCACACCAAATCTAGCCTCTATCACGCAGGATTTTATCCTTCCGAGCCCCGGCTAGAGCTATCTAGGAAGTTCAGATCCGCGTAAAAGTCGGGACCAAGGTCCGGGTGGCGCATTCCATCTTCGATGAAACAAAGAAAATAATACTCCCAGCGAATAAAAACCTTCATCCAGTCTCTAGTTTTTTCTAGATCTGGATATGCTATTAACTGATTAGACGCTCAAACTGGAAATCACGAAGGGGCTTTATGGTCTCCCATAGCTTACAACTTGGGCAGTGCCAAACTAATCGTTGAGGACTATAGCCACAATCGATACAGCGATAACGAGTACTGGACAAGGCGAGAGACCGTAACCCGTTCGTAATCCTCAGAATCGCTTGCTCCCGATCCTCTGAAGACAATGATTCTAGATATTGTTTACCAATAAGAGCACCCATAAACTCATGATTCATGATAAAAGACTCAACACACGCACGAAGTAAGGGTGGTTCAAAAAGTTCATTAATGATTGCTGAGTATGCCAAGTTTTGCTTAGCATCAATATTGTCTAAGGTTAGCTGCTCCAAATAGTCTGCTAACTCGTCCTGACGCTCGGTCATTTGATAACATTCGATGAGTTGAGGTAATACCTCCACCATCATTCTTTGGTCGGACTCAAGGACTTGTTCGTATAGTCGCATAGCCTGCGCATAATCTCTTTCTTCCTGAGCAATTGCGGCTCGAATCAATCTTCCCCGGAACACACCGGATTCCGTACGTACTGAGCTCTTCAAATAATGCCGTGCTAAATCCAAGTTACTACTAAGGCGTGCCTTTTCCGCAAGCTCGCAATAATAATGGGCAAGTTGTGTCGATTTTTTTCCGGTTATAACTTCAAGCTCTCTATGGGCCTCAATCGCCTTCGCCCAGTCGCTCTCCCGCTCATATATGTCAACGAGATTCTCTAAAGCGGCCTGCTTACGTGTAGAACTACCGCACAGATCTATAAACAGTTTTTCGGCACGATCAAACAGCCCAGCACTCAAATAATCTTGCGCTAATGAAAACAAGGCCTGATACCTCTGGGCTTCACTAAGACTGGGTCGCGCTAGCAAATTCTGGTGTACTCGAATAGCTTTATCGATCTCTCCTCTGCGACGAAAAAGGTGACCCAACGCAAAATGGGTTTCCAAGGTCTCTTCATCCACCTTCGCCATTCGCACGAATAGTTCAAGAGCCTCATCAGTTTGTCTATTAAGAACTAGATTCAAGCCCCTGATGTAATCCGCATTGATCAGTGGCGGCGATCTATCGTGCTCTTGAGCGGAGGAATACGACGCAAAAGCCCATCCCATAGCAGCAGCTACGACAAATAACCCCGCCAAAAAGAATGTTGCCTCAGTCGGCATCGTGCAGTGGAAGGCTGCGCAGACTATTAACTTCTGCCTTTGCTAATTTTAATTCGTGACCCAAAATACGTTTTGCACGTGCAGCACGCAATAGAGAAAAACCAACCGTAGCAATACCGGACAACCATCCGATCCCAAAAAAAACAGCAAAAGCCAGCACGATTGAGATATTCTCAAACTGGGCAAATCCAATATCTAAAGTGATGCGCGCGGGATTGTTATAAGCAAACACGCCGGTTAGTAGCGCAACTAGAAGTAGCGATAAAAACAGTACGATCTTACGTACCGTATCCAAATATCTTTATCCCAGAGTTATCGCCGATGTCAACTACGTACCGGCAGATCACGGCCTTCGTTAACGCGCTCTCGCAAAGCTTTTCCGGGCTTAAAGTGTGGCACATGCTTACCAGCCAAAGCGACCGCATCACCAGTCTTAGGATTTCTGCCTATACGTGGCGGCCGGTAATGTAGGGAGAAACTACCAAATCCACGAATCTCGATCCGTTCTCCGTCTGCGAGCGACTCACTCATCAACTCTAGCACATGCTTCACAGCCAGCTCCACATCCTTTTGAGCAAGATGCTTTTGCTTTTCTGCAATCGATTCAATTAGTTCGGATTTTGTCACGGCTAGGCACCATCCTCTCAGACTAAAACATACCCTTATTATTTTAAAAAATTAGTACTTAGTCCGAAGTTAGTTGTTCCTTCAGCAGGTCTCCTAACGTTGCTCCTGCCACAGGCTTATCTGCATCGGATTTATACGTTTCGATTGCTTGCTTCTCTTCACGCGCATCCTTTACTTTGATCGAAAGCGACACAACCCGCGCCTTCCTATCTATGCCCGTGATTGTTGACTCCAACTCCTCACCACTTTTGAGCACCATGCGAGCGTCTTCAACCCGATCGCGCGAAATCTCTGAGGCTCGTAAGTACCCAATAATACCGTCCGCAAGTTCAAGTTTCGCACCCTGAGCGTCGACTTCCTGAACAATACCTTTCACAATACTACCCTTGGGATGCTCTGCCAAGAACAGCGACAGCGGATCACTATCTAACTGCTTAACACCAAGTGAGATCCGTTCGCGCTCCGAGTCGATAGCTAGCACGATCGTCTCTAGCTCTTCACCTTTTGTATAGTTACGAACAGCCTCTTCGCCACTAAGTTCCCATGAAAGGTCAGAAAGATGAACTAGGCCATCAATCCCACCCGGCAAGCCGATAAAAACACCAAAATCTGTAATCGACTTAATTTGTCCTGAAACTTTATCTCCTTTGTTGTGGCTTTCTGCGAAATCGTCCCAAGGGTTCGACTGACATTGTTTTAATCCTAACGAAATACGACGCCGATCCTCATCTATATCTAGAACCATTACTTCGACTTCATCGCCAATCTGAACAACTTTATGCGGACTAACGTTCCTATTAGTCCAATCCATCTCGGACACATGGACGAGACCTTCAACTCCCTCTTCAATTTCTACAAAACAACCATAATCAGCAATGTTCGTAACATTACCGAACAAACGAGACTCCGCTGGGTAACGACGACCAAGATCCTTCCAGGGGTCATCGCCGAGTTGTTTTAGACCTAGTGAAACCCGATTACGTTCTTTATCAAATTTCAGAACCTTAACATCCATCTCGTCGCCAACTTTTACAATCTCTGATGGATGTTTAACTCGCTTCCAAGCCATATCAGTTATGTGCAGCAAACCGTCGATACTACCAAGGTCTACGAAGGCGCCGTAATCAGTTAAGTTCTTAATAACACCTTTAAGTACTTTACCTTCCTGCAGGTTTTTAAGCAGCTCCTCACGTTCAGCGCTAAATTCTTCCTCCATCACGGCGCGTCTCGACACCACAACGTTATTACGTTTCTGGTCGAGCTTAATCACCTTAAATTCGAGAGTGCTACCCTCCAAAACTGCTGGATCACGAAGTGGCCTCACGTCGACGAGAGATCCTGGTAGAAAGGCTCTGACAAAATCAATCTCGACAGTAAAACCACCTCGAACTCGACCACTGACCGTTCCGGTAACGATTTTACTATCCTCAAAAGATTCTTGGAGACGCAGCCAGGTACGGGCACGCTTAGCTTTCTCTCTAGAGAGACGTGTCTCGCCGAAACCGTCCTCTACCGCATCAAGCGCAACTTCGACCTCATCTCCTATCTTAACTTCGATATCGCCGCTATTATCTAGAAACTGATCACTCGGAACAACGGCCTCCGATTTCAGTCCTGCGTGCAAGATTACTACATCGGAATTAACATCTACTACGGTCGCTGTCAGGATAGCGCCTTGCTTAATCTGTTGATTAGCTAAACTTTCTTCTAATAGAGCCGCAAAGGATTCGGTCATTTATGTTAGCCGCATTAACGGCATCCTCCAATACTAAATTTGGCCAACCAGTAACAATAGTTAACCGAAATTGATTTCAAACATCCTGCTAAAGTCATCTAAACAATTTTACCTACACACAACCAACAGCTACCCCAAGCCAACCACAGACCCGATCAACTACCTGATCTGGTGTCATCTCGGTAGAATCTAGTATGTATGCGCCATCCGCAGGCTTTAGAGGTGCTACCTTTCGATTTGCATCGCGCTTGTCCCGCTCAGCAATCTCTCTAGAAAGCGCCGGCAGGCTAACATCAATACCCTTTTGTTTCAACTGGTTATGACGCCTTTTTACCCTTTCAACCTCAGTAGCGGTCAGAAAGACCTTAACTAGTGCGTCTGGGAAAACCACACTAGCCATATCGCGCCCATCAGCCACCAATCCCGGTGCACGCAAAAAGCCCCGCTGACGCTGTAGGAGCGCAGTTCTAACGGTGGGCTGAGAGGCTATTTTAGAAGCTGCCACACCACAATCCTCTGTTCGAATCCGAGTTGTAACATCGATATTACTTAGTAAGATTCGCTCATTATCTTCCGCCGAAGAAAACTCGATATCCATCGTTGTCGCAATCCTCACAAGACGAACGGGGTCATTCATTGAAATGCCCTGCTCTATAGCCGCTAATGCAACAAGGCGATAGAGTGCACCGCTATCGAGTAGATGCCAACCTAGCCTGCGTGCAAGTTCGCGACTAATAGTGCCTTTTCCAGAACCCGTCGGTCCGTCGATTGCTATTACCCGTATAGAATCAAACATTATAAGGGTAACTGATCCTTTCTAATTCAAATCCGCTACGAGTAGCCACCCTATGAAAGTCTGGAAACGATGTCGCTATAGGCGCTGTATCCACAATTTCAATTGGGCCACGCGCTACTATGCTTGCAGTGGCAAACGCCATCGCTACACGATGGTCACCGTTACTATTAACATGCCCGCCTTGAATCGTCCCACCCTCTACGATCATGCCGTCAGGCTGCTCCTCCACTGCTACACCTAAGGCCTCGAGCCCTGTAGCCATGACCGCTAAACGATCACATTCCTTATACCTAAGTTCTTCCGCGCCACGGACCGACGTTCGTCCAAGTGCCGCACTAGCCGCTATAAATAGCACAGGTAATTCATCAATACTTAACTTAACTAGTTCAGCATCAACATTAACAGCCCGGAGCTCGCTCTTCTCAACAAAAATATCCGCAATCGGTTCTGCACCGCTTGATCGTTCATTACGTAGTTCTATTCTACCTCCCATCCTACGGAGAATAGTAAGTAACCCTGTTCGTGTCGGGTTTATTCCAACGGCAGGTATCATCAAACCATCTATGGCACCGAGCAAACCTGCCACAATAAAAAATGCCGCCGAAGAAAAATCTCGCGGCACCATAATGTCCGTACCAGACAGGGTGGCAGGACCCTTTATGCTAACTATTGACGGACCCTCTCTCCGCAAACCGATATTCATAGTTTCGAGCATTCGTTCAGTATGGTCGCGGCTAATCCCTGGCGATCTGACAATAGTCCGTCCAGAAGCCCACAAGCCTGCCATTAAGATAGCTGACTTTAACTGTGCGCTTGCTACGGACATTGAATAATCAATACCACAAAGCTGGCTTCCGCCATTTATTTTAATTGGTGCCCGGCCCTCGGTCGTGACGATCTTCGCACCCATCGTTCGGAGCGGCTCTGCTACCCGCTCCATCGGTCTTGTTAACAACGAACTATCACCAATCAGCGTCACATCAAACGGCTGCGCCACAAGTAAACCCAACATTAGGCGCATCGTAGTTCCAGAATTACCAAGATCTAGCGGCATCTTCGGTTTTTTTAGTCCGCTCGGACCCACGCCGTTCACAGTTACGTACGAGCCACTATCGTCAATTTCGACGCCCATTGCGCGTAATGCTAGCAATGTCCCTATACAATCTTCGCTGCGTAGAAAGCCCGAAATCTTCGTGGCACCCTCCGCAACGGCCCCTAGTAACAACGCTCGGTGCGATACGGACTTATCCCCCGGTACATTTACGCTGCCCCCTAGTCTTTTCGCTGGATATGCGATGTAGGCTTCTTGGGAATGAGAGGGGGTATGTTCAAGCACGCGGCTGGGATCTAAAAAACGGCTTTAGGGTAAGCGCCCAACACACGAAAAAGGTTCGCCTCGCTCTCAACCTCGTTCAAGGCAATCTCGACTACAGCATCTTCCGCATGACCTTCAATATCAACGAAGAATACGTAGTCCCATTTACGCCTTCGCGAGGGACGAGACTCAATTCTCGTCATATTAATATCGTTTCGTGCGAGCGGATCGAGTAGTACATTTAGTACACCCGGGGATTCTGTCCCGCTGGTAGATAGTAAAAGCGATGTCTTATCGGAACCACTCGGCGGAACTAGCCTACTCCCGATAACAAGAAAGCGGGTCGTGTTATCAGCGTGATCTTCAATATTCGCGAACAAAGTATCTAGCTCATACACCTCAGCAGCGGCATCACCCGCTATAGCAGCGGTACCTTCCTCGTCTCTTGCGAGGCGTGCCGCTTCTGCGTTGCTACCCACGGGAACCATTTCTATTCCAGGTAGATATTGTTTTACCCATGCACGGCATTGCGCTAGAGACTGCGCGTGAGAGCAAACGCGTTTAATCTCACTGAGCTCACTCATTCGGCCCATAAGATGCTGACAAATCCGTAATTCTACCTCACCGCAAATTCTCAACGGGGATGTCAAAAACATATCTAACGTACTGTTAACCGTTCCCTCAGTTGAATTTTCTACCGGCACGACCCCAAACTCTGCGACTCCAGACTCCACCTCGTGAAAAACCTCTTCAATCGTTGAAAGAGAAATCGCACACACTGAGTGACCGAAGTGCTTTAAAACTGCCGATTGCGTGAACGTCCCCTCAGGCCCAAGGAACCCAACCTTCAATTGAGCTTTACTTTCAGGAACAGATTTTTTTGTCATGACACCGGACTCGTATACCAGCACGCCACCGGTCTAATCGATAATTGGAAGGACTCTAGTCATTAGTATTCCATCGATAGCGCGTATTCGTTGCAATGTTTTCTCCCCAGCAGGTCCATCTAGATCCACTATCGTGTGTGCGACATCGCCTCTAGAAACGTTGAGAAGATCTGCAATATTGATCTTCTCCTCGGCCAATGCCGTAGATATCTGGCCAACCATATTAGGAACATTAGCATTCGTAACCGCTAAACGATGTGGCCGCGTCCGTCTCAGTAGAGCCTGGGGAAAATTTACTGAACTCGAGATATTACCATTCTCAATAAAATCACGAAGGTTTTCTACGACCATAATCGCGCAATTTTCCTCCGCTTCTCGTGTTGAGGCACCTAAATGTGGTAGACAAATAACGCCCTCACAATTCATCAACGATCTAGATGGAAAATCGGTGACATAAGTGCTTACAGCACCGGAACTGAGCGCAGCACCGATTGCCTGTTCGTCGACAACTTCGGCGCGGGCAAAATTCAGCACAACCGCACCTCTCGGTAACAACGCTAACCGGGCGCGGTTCAACATTCCACGCGTATTCTCATTATACGGGACATGACTCGTAACAATATCCACCCGCGAGCAAAGTTCTTCCAGATCACCGGCCTGTTTTACACCAGACGAGAGCTGCCACGCTCGCTCGACCGTTACCTCAGGATCGTAACCAATCACATTCATTCCAAGGCTTAGTGCCGCGTTCGCTACTTCAACACCAACCGCACCGAGGCCTATTACACCCAACGTTCGCCCCGGCAGCTCGAAACCAAGAAATTTTTTCTTACCTGCCTCAATATCTTTTGAAATATCATCGCTAGATAGATCAAGAGCTCTTAAGTAATCCCATGCCGGAATCAAGTTTCTAGCAGCGAGCAGCATCGCACCGATCACGAGTTCCTTTACTGCGTTCGCGTTCGCACCGGGAGCATTGAAAACCGGAATCCCCATTTCAGTTAGCCTTTCAACGGGGATATTGTTCACACCAGCGCCAGCCCGACCAACTGCAAGCAATGACCCAGGCATCTCCATATCATGCATGTTATGAGACCGCACAAGAATTCCTTGCGGATCCGACATTTCTCTGCCCACCACGTATAAATGGCTCGACAAACGCTCGAGTCCTGCGTTCGAGATATTGTTCAATACCAATATTTTAAATGGTTCCATCACTCAAATTAGCCGTATCGTCTCTCGAAATCCGCCATAAACGCGATCAGTGCGTCTACCCCCGTCTCAGAAACAGCATTGTATAAACTTGCCCGCATACCTCCCACCGATCTATGACCCTTCAGATTCATTAAGCCAGCAGCTTTAGATTCAGCCAGAAATGCCACATCTAACGCATTATTCGCTAGATTGAATGGAATATTCATCCTAGATCTAAATTTCGGATCTACCGGATTCCCGTAAAAGTCAGATTCATCGATTGCTGCATATAGCTTGGTCGATTTTGCATCATTACGCTTAGACACAACTTCTAGCCCGCCCTGTTCCTTGAGCCATGTAAAAACTAGACTTGCCATATACCACGCAAAAGTGGGAGGCGTATTCCACATAGAGCCCGTGTCTGCCATTACTTGATAATCCGTAACACCTGGAGTCTGAGCGACCGCATGACCGATGAGATCTTCTCTTACGATTACAATAGTTAATCCTGACTGCCCAATATTTTTTTGTGCTCCAGCGTATATAAGACCAAAACGGCTTACGTCAATCGGGCGAGAAAGTAATGTTGAAGACATGTCGGCAACGAGCGGAGCGCCTGAAATCTCCGGAATAGTATGCATTTCCACACCACCTATCGTTTCATTCGGCGTCAAGTGCAAATAAGCCGCGTGATCTGATATCTGCCACGTCGAAGGGTCAGGGACAGAAGTATAGCTACCCTCCCCAGCATCAGCCGCGACATTCACTTGACAGAAACGAGATGCCTCCTTACTGGCCTTTTTTCCCCAACTACCAGTTAACACGTAATCAGCTATCTTATCCGGCGCCGCTAGATTTAGCGGCACAGCGGCAAATTGGAGGGTAGCGCCACCTTGTAAGAATAGCACTTTGTAATTTTCTGGAATTTCCAACAACGCGCGTATATCGAGTTCCGATTGCGCAGCAAGTTTAATGAACTCAGGGCTACGATGACTAACTTCCATAACCGACATACCCGACCCACGCCAATCTATAAATTCCGTTTGAGCCCGATTCATAACGCTTCGCGGCAGAGCGGCTGGTCCCGGGCTAAAATTTACGACATAACCCATTATTTATTACATCCTGTACAATGAGATACTGTCACTCTTGTTCAGTATCTGGCATTATTTCTACCCGTTCGAGCCCGACTAGCTTGTCATCGGTATCCAGTCGGATTAAACGCACGCCCTGAGTATTCCTACCCACAATTGAAATTTCCGAAGTGGGAGTACGTACTAATGTCCCGCCAGAACTAATGAGCATAACTTCATCATCCTCCGCGACCTGAAGTGCGCCAACGACGCGTCCATTCCGTTCCGATGCCTGTATCGCAATAACGCCCTTACCACCACGTCCCTGCACTCGAAACTCATCCACGGAAGTTCGCTTCCCGAACCCGTTTTCAGTTGCAACAAGCACAGGATTAGCCCCAAGAATACACAGCGCTATTACCTCATCATCATTACCAGCAAGACGAAGACCTCTAACACCAGCCGCAGTTCGTCCCATCGTTCGCACAGCCTTCTCGGAAAACCGGATCGCCTTACCTGAACCAGCAAACAACATAACATCTTGTTCACCGTCGGTTATTCCAGCGCCTATCAAATGATCGTTTTCTCGCAATTCCACGGCAATAATGCCATTCGCCCGTGGCCGGGAAAAAGCGCTCAGCTGTGTTTTCTTAACCCTACCATTCTTGGTCGCGAAGACAACGAAGCGATCATCATCGAACTCCTTAATCGGCGCTACCGCATTGATCCGTTCGTCGTCATCTAGCGGAAGCAGGTTGACGATCGGGCGCCCACGTGAACCCGATCCAGCTTGAGGCACCTGATAAACCTTGAGCCAGTAAGCTTTTCCTTTACTCGAAAAACAAAGCAATGTGTCATGCGAGTTAGCTATGAATAATTGATCGATGAAATCTTCATCTTTCACCCGCGCGGCCGCGCGACCGCGACCTCCTCGACGCTGCGCCTGGTAGGACGTAACTGGTTGCGCCTTTGCATAACCGCCATGCGAAATAGTAACAACAACATCTTCCTCTGGAATCAAATCCTCGATAGTCAAATCAGCATGATCCTCGACAATCTCAGTTCGACGCTCATCAACGTAGCGCTCACGTATCTCCTGCAGCTCCTCTTGGATTACCGAATTAAGCCTCTCGGGCTGCGAAAGTATCTCTTGATAGACTTTAATATTCTCTATCAAACCACTAAATTCTTTAACTATTTTGTCCTGCTCTAGAGCTGTTAGTCGGTGCAAACGAAGATCAAGAATTGCTTGCGCCTGCACTTCCGAGAGACGATAACCTTTTGGACTCAGGCCATATTCATCAGCAAGCTCATCTGGTCTAGTAGCTTCAGCGCCTGCGCGTTCAAGCATCCCGACAACAGCTCCCGGAGACCAGTGGGAATCAATGAGTCCGGCCCTAGCTACCGCCGGTGAGCTCGACGCTTTGATAAGTGCAATTACTTTATCGATATTAGCTAGCGCGACCGTCTGCCCCTCCAACACATGCGCACGCCCACGTGCCTTGCGTAACTCAAAAAGCGTTCTTCGGGTGACAACTTCACGACGATGACGAAGAAAAGCCTCAAGCACTTCCATGAGTGACAGCAACTTTGGCTGTCCATCTACCAAGCCGACCATGTTGATACCGAACACGCTTTGCAATTGAGTTTGCTTAAAAAGGTTATTCAGCACGACATCTGGAAGTTCGCCACGGCGCAATTCGATAACGACTCGCATACCATCTTTATCGGATTCATCACGAAGCTCACTAATGCCCTCAAGACGCTTATCACGCACCAATGCTGCAATTTTTTCTATGAGCCGTGCCTTATTGACCTGATATGGCAGCTCAGTAACGATTATCGCCTCACGGTTACCGGTCCCAAGTGGCTCAACGTGAGTGCGGGCCCGTACGTAGACCCGCCCCCGTCCAGTCGAATAAGCGCTAGCAATACCCTGCGAGCCGAAGACCAGCCCGGCTGTCGGAAAATCTGGACCTGGGACGAGTTTCATAAGATCCCCGATCCCAAGTTCGGGGTTATTTAATAACGCAAGACACGCATCGACGATTTCACCAAGGTTGTGCGGTGGAATATTCGTTGCCATTCCCACGGCGATTCCCGAAGAGCCATTGACAAGCAAGTTAGGCACGCGTGTCGGCAATACAGTTGGCTCATGCTCACTATCGTCGTAATTCGCCGAAAAATCGACGGTTTCTTTTTCAATATCAACCAACAGATCCTGCGCCAACCGTGCCATACGAATTTCTGTGTAACGCATAGCAGCAGGGGAATCACCGTCAACCGAACCGAAGTTGCCCTGCCCATCAACCAACAAATATCGCATAGAGAACGGCTGAGCCATACGAACAATGGTTTCGTACACGGCACTATCCCCATGCGGGTGGTATTTACCGATAACATCACCAACCACACGAGCCGATTTCTTATAAGGCTTGTTGAATTCGTTCCCGAGCTCGCGCATTGCATACAGCACACGCCGGTGAACAGGCTTGAGACCATCCCTAACGTCCGGCAGCGCACGACCTACGATCACGCTCATCGCGTAATCCAAATAGGACTGTTTCATCTCGTCTTCGAGATTGACTGGAAAAATTTGTTTAGCTAGTTCAGTCATCATATCTACCAAAAACACTTACCCATTCTGACTAGCAAATACACGCCAGGCGAACTAAAGATTATTGAGAGAGAAACGGACTAGCAAGCCATTGTAGCCGTGTGTTTTTCAAGGTAACGAGCTTGCCCAGGCCGATTTTTAGTATTCACTAAAACATTGTAATTCTATCACACCACAGACGAAGCCCGTAGGGTTACAGGCGCCCTAAAGGGCTATACTTCCGGTCAATATTCGCACCTAAATCTTATTGCTGATTTAAGCCCTCGCATACGAGCCACATCCTTGAGCCAACGGATCAATGTACTAATTTTCCCACGCCGGACGATCCCAGTGGGATTTAATCACCAGGTATGCGAGGATGTGATTTTAGCGATTGATAAGAGTCTAATTCTCGTCCTTCTCTCTCGCGCTAATTCGTCAATACTTCGACCCCAACGTACTCCACGAATATCCAAACTACCGATGCAGGAAAACCGCTGATATGATCTGGGTAGAACTTACGGCATTAGCCATTTACCCTATGCTCAGCCTTTTGTCCGAACCTATCTATCCTGCTCGCCGAGAAAATGTCGCTAACATATCCGTCGATGGTAAACATCTGCTAATGGAACATCCCTATGCCTGCATAGACACTGGACCGATTATCGAACGTACAGAGGCATAAGGTCGGGAGGTAATGTATGCGTGAATAAGAACCCGCAGAATCTGGACAAAGCTGAAATAGAGAAATTCGAATTAGCGGGGCCGAAATGGTGGGATATCGATGGACCACTCAAGACGCTCCATGCAATCAATCCTCTTCGGCTTGGCTACATCGAAAAAAGAGTTTTACTCAAAAACGCGCGGGTACTGGACGTAGGCTGCGGTGGCGGGATTTTGAGCGAGGCAATGGCAACTAAGGGTGCGAACGTGCTTGGAATCGATATGGCAAAGACGAGCCTCGATGTTGCACGACAACACGCTGCAGCATCTAGTATCGAGTTAGAATATCGCGAAATTACTGCGGAGGCGCTAGCAGACGAATGCCCGGCTGAATTTGACGTAGTCACATGTCTAGAGCTATTAGAACACGTCCCCGAACCTCCCACATTGGTGGCCGCATGCGCAAAAATGGTGCGTCCAGGAGGAACGGTATTTTTTTCAACGATTAACCGTAACGTAAAAAGTTTCCTCATGGCGATAGTAGGCGCAGAGCACGTTTTGCGAATGATTCCACAGGGGACGCACGAGTATCTGAAGCTAGTCCGGCCAGCCGAGCTTGGCGCCTGGTGCCGTCAGCACAATCTTGACCTTCGGGATATTACCGGGCTGCATTTTAATCCACTGACCCAGAACTACCGTCTAGGGGGTAACGCCGACGTAAACTACCTCGCTCATACAGTGCGTGCCGGCGCCCGAGAATGAGGATTAAAGCAGTACTAATGGATCTCGACGGCACTTTCGCTGATACGGCTCCAGATCTAGTCGGAGCATTAAACGCGATGCTGTTGCGTCACAGTCTTCCTCGGGTACCTTATGCGATCGCACGCAACGAAGTATCGAACGGCTCGTTAGCTCTGTTGAAGCTAGGTTTCGGCGAAATATTTAAAGACAATCAGATCGAACCGCTACAGCAAGAATTCCTCAAAACATACAAAAACGACATTGCAACAAAAAGCTCCATCTTTAAAGGTTTGGATAGTTTTGTCGATAACATTTCTTCTCTTGGAATGCGTTGGGGCATTGTCACCAACAAGCCAAAAGCAATGACCAACCCTCTTCTCAAAGCGCTGAACATTTCAAACGAGCCAGCTTGCGTTATCAGCGGCGACCGACTTCCTCAGCGAAAACCCCACCCCGCCCCCCTGTTACTAGCCGCGGACAAACTCGATCTCCCGCCTGAGTCCTGCATCTACATTGGTGACGCGGCGCGCGATATAGAAGCAGGACGTGCGGCGAAAATGCGTACCATCGCTGTCACCTACGGCTATATAAGGCCGCACCAGGATCCATATAGCTGGGGGGCAGATATTGTGATTTCACGGCCTTCAGAGCTTTTGAATGCCGTAGCAAGATTAGATATTTAACCTGGGAAATTTTATGCCACCGTTTGACTCAATGTTTTACCTCTACTTGCTTGGATTCGGTGCTACAGGCCTCGGATTAGGGGTCTTGATAGGTTTAGGCATAAGTCGTTCGCGCACGGAAGCTCTGCGCCACGAACTCGGCGTTAACCTTGAAAAAATCAAAAACCAAGAATATGTCGCGACAGAGCGGGAACAAATGCTCACATTAGCTACTGAACGACTTAGTGTTGCATTTGGCCAGCTTGCCGACGACCAATTTAAAAACCACTCTGAGACCTTTCTAAAGCTCGCTCGAGAAAATTTTGGCACTCATCATGAACGCGCTAAAGCAGAGCTCGCAACGAGAGAGCAAGCGGTGGAAAACCTAGTCAAGCCAATTCGTGATGCCTTAACTCGCACGGGCGCGCAGATCGACGCGCTTGAAAAAACTCGGCATGAAGCACATGGAAGCATCAAGGCTCAGCTTGAGTCCATGGCAACGAGTCAAAACGCTTTAAGTAACGAAACACGTAATCTTGTCAACGCTCTGCGACGCCCCGAGGTGAGGGGTCAGTGGGGCGAGATTACCCTGCGACGCCTCGTTGAGCTCGCCGGCATGGTCGAGCACTGCGATTTCGTTACACAAAGCCAAAAAGCTATAGAAGATAGGGCAATAAGACCAGATCTAATAATTAATATGCCTGACTGTCGGCAGGTCATCGTTGATGTGAAGACGCCACTTGATGCTTACCTAGACGCAATGCAGAACGATGATGAGGTTAGCCAAATTGCTGCATTAAAACGTCATGCTAAAAACGTAGGGAATCGCATCCGTGAGCTTGCTAGTAAGAACTATTGGGCCCAGTTCGAAAATAGCCCAGAATTCGTAATCCTTTTCATTCCAGGAGACCAGTTCCTGAGTGCGGCACTTACCGAACGACCCAATCTTCTGGAAGACGCGTTGCGCCAGCAAGTGATACTCGCCACACCAACCAGTTTGGTCGCATTATTGAAGGCGATCGCATACGGCTGGCAACAAACTGCACTAGCAGAAAATGCGACGGAGGTTCGCACGCTAGCAGTTGAATTATATGACCGTCTTAATACCTTCGTCGGCCATCTAGACACAATGGGAAAAGAACTCCGCGGTAGCGTAAAAGCATACAATCAGGCCGTCGGTTCCCTTGAACATCGGGTGCTGCCTAGTGCCCGGCGCTTTACAGAGCTTGGCGTGAACCCTAAAGAACGACTTAAATCAATAAAAGCGCTTGAAGAATCGCCTCGAGATTTATCTTCCGAAAAAACAACGCGAAATTCATCACCGGACTCCCTAGCTAAACCGGAGAACGCCGACTGATTAGCCCGACGTAAGGCATAGTCTACTCCGGAACCGATCGAATGAGAGATTTACAATATTACCAACCGGCCAAAAACCTGCTAGACAACCGAGTTATATTGGTAACTGGGGCAACCTCTGGTATAGGGCGCGCAGTCTCTCACCATCTCACGCAGCATGGTGCTAGAGTCATAGTACATGGTCGGGATCCGTCCGCCTTAAAACGGCTGCATAAGGAACTTAGTGAGATCGGCCTAGAGCCTATTGTCGCAAAGTTAGATTTTGAGAATGCGCATATCGATGAATACCATAACCTTACCAAGGAAATTGAAACACGGTTCAATCGGCTCGATGGTCTATTACACAACGCAAGTATCCTTGGCGATTTAACCCCTATAGGACACTACAACATCAATCTTTGGCAGCGCGTGATGCAAACAAATTTAAACGCACCGTTTATCCTAACACGTTATTTTCTGCCGCTGCTTCGACGTTCTGAGGACGCATCGATACTTTTCACTACTAGTGGAGTTGGAAACAATGGACGTGCACATTGGGGCGCCTACTGCGCATCGAAGTTCGCAACCGAAGGGCTGGCGCAAACCCTAGCGGATGAATGCGAGAACACTTCGATAAGAGTAAATTCTATCAATCCAGGAGCAACGAGAACCTTGATGCGTAGTAAGGCTTTTCCGGCCGAAGATCCTAAGTCACTCCAAAAACCAGAAAGCATCACAAAGCCATACCTCTACCTTCTTGGCCCAGACAGCCGCGGCACTTCCGGGCAGCGGTTTGAATGTCAGCCAACCACCCCTCCCCTGACATAGTACTTTTGCCAAAAATATCTAAGGCTACTTCTGCCTAGGGAGCTTTAATCTAACCGCTCGATATAATCCTGAGACTTCTTTTTCAGTAAGCGGCCGCGACTCACCCCGACGTAAGTCACCTAGAGAAATTGGTCCGTAACGAATTCTAATTAACCGGCTAACAGCAATATGTAAGGTTTCGAAAACACGCCTAATCTCACGGTTTTTACCCTCGTGCAAAGTCACGTGGTACCAGATATTACGACCACGACCCCCTTCCCGACGCACTTTATCTAATGTCGCGAGCCCTTCTTCAAGCTCTACTCCTCCTTCAAGTTGCCTCAGTTGCACACTGGTCAGCTCCCCCATTAGGCGCACAGCATATTCACGTGGTACTTCATAGCTAGGATGCATTAAACGATGGGCTAGCCCGCCATCGGAAGTAACAAGCAACAATCCTGAGGTATTGATATCCAAGCGACCTACCGAAACCCAACGCCCCTGGCTCGGTGGTTTTAATTGACTAAAAATAGTTTTCCGCCCTTCTGGGTCACGGCGCGTAGTTACTTGGCCAACAGGTTTGTAGTAGACACGATAAAACTTACGTTCATGACTGAGCGAAGCGACCTGAATTGGACGTCCGTCCAACAAGATTTTTTCTCCGCCTCTAAGTTGATCCCCTAATTGGGCAGGATTACCATTGATAACGACCCGACCCTGCCTAATCCAACGCTCAACTTCGCGGCGCGAAGCAACCCCGGCATTAGCCAGAACTTTCTGGATACGGTCAGCCATATTAAAGGATGTATTAGCTAGTAAATTTGGGCTGAAGTGTACACAACCTATCCTCGTTCAGGTTGCGTATCAGGTATAACAGCATCATCCATCAGGTTATTGTTATCGGTCACGGGTAATTGAACCTCAGTTTCACCGTTTTCGTGTTTCGCTATCTCCGAATGTTCAATCTTAAGTTCTTCAACCATATCAACCTGGGCCTGTCCCTCTGAGAGTCTAAGCATGCCAGTCAAATCGTCCAATTCTGTAAATTCCGATAAAGCTGGCAAATCATCTAGTTTCTTTAAACCAAAGTAATCTAGGAACTCACGCGTCGTACCCAACATAGCTGGTTTACCCGGTACGTCACGATGACCGACAACATTCACCCAACCACGCTCTAATAACGTCCGAACGATATTCGTTGTCACCGCTACTCCACGGACTTCTTCAATTTCGCCACGGGTTATTGGCTGCCTATATGCAATCAGCGCTAATGTTTCAAGCAAAGCACGACTATAACGGGGAGCTCTATTCTCCCATAATGGAATGAGCCAATCACTCATGGAACTTTTAATTTGAATACGGTAACCGCTAGCAACTTCTTTGAGTTCGATGCCACGACCTTCGTAATCCGCTGCGAGCAATTCTAATATATTGCGCAACCGCCCACGATCAGGCCGCAGGCGCTTCCCGAAAAGTCCGCCAAGATCACCCAATGACAGCGGGCCTCCAGAAGCGAGCATTGCCGCCTCTAGAACGTGTTTAATTTCTGTATCATCCATCTCAATACTCATGACGATTAGGACTGAGTTTCGCGTGACTCAGCGTTAGCCACACGTATATGAATCGGGCCGAAGGCTTTGGCCTGCACAACATCAATTTGTCGCTCTTTCAGCAACTCTAGTATTGCAAGAAAAGTTACTGTCACACCTACTCTACCCTCTGTCGTATCGAACAGACTGGAAAAACCCTGGTATCCGCCATCCTTAAGAAAGATGAGGATATTGGACATCCGTTCTCGTACCGATAGGGGCTCACGCTGAATATGAATATGCGCAAACATATCTGACCGATCCACCGCTTCCTTAAACGCGAGTAAAAGTTCATTAATCGTAACATCCGGTAGCTTCGTTACTACACGCCGCTCTAGCACTTGCGCTTCAGCTGCAACGACGTCGCGTTCCAAACGCTCAAGGTTATTGAGATCATCAGCCGCTTGCTTGAATCTCTCATATTCCTGCAAGCGACGAACGAGTTCCGCACGAGGGTCTTCTTCGCTATCTTCTTCCTCTTCTACGCGAGGCAAAAGCATCCTCGATTTTATCTCAGCAAGAGTCGCGGCCATAACCAAATACTCACCAGCTAGCTCGAACTGCATATCTGCCATCAAGTCAATATAGTGAGTGTATTGCTTGGAAATTTCAGCGATCGGGATATCCAGAATAGACAAATTTTGCCGCTTAATCAGATAGAGCAATAAGTCGAGTGGTCCTTCAAATGTATCGAGGAACACCTCGAGTGCATGCGGTGGTATATAGAGATCCTGCGGTAGCTCAGTGACCGGTTCGCCCGATACGACAGCGAAAGGCATTTCGCTCTGCGAAACCTCACCTGCTTTGTACGTTAACGGCGGAGCGGTCGAAATGAGCTTAAGCTCAGGCTTTAGAGACCCTTGTGGGGCTTTATCCATTTATCCGAACCCAGCAACAGACCAGTAAAAATCAACAAAGAAAAATAAAAATGGCTCGAGAAAAGTCCAAAGCACGCCAGTGATCATCAGAACAACGACAATCACAAATCCATAAGGTTCGACTTGATGAAGCAAATACGACTGTCGCGGTGGGAGCAATCCAGCCATTACCCTTCCGCCATCCAACGGCGGCACCGGCAACATATTAAATACCGCCAACACTGAATTTATAAGGATGCCCATGATACAGACCCCATCTAGCCAATCCGCAACAGGGCCATCAATACCTAACAACACTTCGTGGGTTGCTGCCAAGACAGCCCAACCCATAGCCATCGCAAGATTAGATGCAGGCCCAGCGGCCGCAACAACTACCATGTCTCGTCGCGGATTTCGCAGGTTTTGAAACATCACCGGTACCGGTTTTGCCCATCCGAAAACCATCGAACCGCCGCTCATCAGCAGCAACAAGGTTGGTACGACGACAGTGCCCATTGGATCGATGTGCTTAATGGGATTTAGGGTAAGTCGTCCGGCTCGTTCTGCCGTTGGGTCGCCGTAGTAACGTGCAGTCCATCCGTGCGCAACTTCATGAACAGTAATCGCGAAAAGCACAGGAATAATGGCAACCGAAAAACGGTATAGAAATACGTCAAGATCTATGCCCAGCATCGCTATATTATACGCTCTAAGCTATCAGCGGTCAGGTGGTGAAGCTCATATGAGATCTTGCCCTCAAACAGTATTTCTGACTCTCATCACTAGTGGTGTACAACAATTCTTATCCCTAAATCAGCACTGTTTCTTTAAGGATAACCCTATAGCGCAAGAAATAGCATTCCGAGCCATAGGTGAGCTAAATTATCCATTGACGAGTCAAAGTCGATACCTATTTTCACATCTATTTAACAACCTAACGATTACGACCCCACTCTCTGATTTGATCGACGATTTTCCCTTGGAAGGTCTAGTTACGTTAATATGCTCGGCCTCTGAATCACCGGTAATTCTATGCAAATACTAATCGACTTCCTTCCTATTGTCGTCTTCTTTGCTACCTATAAGTTCGCAGGTATGTTTGCTGCGACTGGCATGCTAATGGCCGCTATGGCTCTCCAGATAGCAATTCAATGGTTCCAACAAGGAACTGTTAATAAAATGCTACTAACTTCTGGGATTCTAGTCGGAGTTTTCGGCGCTATTACTCTACTATTCCGGGATCCGATCTTTATTCAATGGAAACCCACAATCGTCAATTGGCTATTCGCAGTTGTGTTTTTCGTTAGCCAACTGATTAGTAACAAAACCGTTATAGAAAGAATAATGGGCCACGCGATACAATTAAACGCCTCCATGTGGCGACAGCTCAATTTAATGTGGGTTGGTTACTTTGTTTTCCTCGGAGCCGCGAATCTGTATGTCGTTTATAACTATGAAGAATCAACATGGGTTAATTTCAAGCTCTTCGGCATACTTGGACTCACTTTAATCATGGCTCTGGCACAGGCACTTTGGATCGCAGCACGAACATCTAAACAGCAGCCGGAAGAAATTTAGGATACTTGTATATGCTCTACGTAATATTCAGTGAAGATGTAGCTGATAGTCTAGCGCGACGCAAGGCCGCACGTCCCGATCATATAAGGCGGTTGAACGAATTGCAGGAACAAGGGCGAGTTCTAGTCGGCGGACCATTACCTGCGATAGACAATAACGATCCTGGCGAAGCAGGCTTCACTGGGAGCATCCTTATCGCAGAGTTCAGCTCCTTAGCAGAGGCAGAAGCATGGGCAAAAAAAGATCCCTATATCAAAGCCGGGGTCTATGCTCGCTCAATCGTTAAACCGTTCAAACAGGTTTTTCCGTGACACAAAACCGAGTAAATAGAATGACAGCTCACTTAGAAGCAGAATTTAGGCCGCAGGAATTGGAAATAACGGACGAAAGTCACCTTCATATCGGACATGCGGGTGCGAAAGCAGGAAAGGGACACTTTAGAGTACGAATCGTATCAGAATTCTTTATAGATAAACGACCAATCGACCGGCATCGAATGGTGTTCCGGGCGCTCGAAGACATGATGAAAACGGACATTCACGCTCTCAGCGTCATGGCTTCGGCACCTGACCACCCATCAGCTCCAAATAACGATTTATAGGTATCATCATGAACAATATAATTATCAAGTGCTTAGCATTGATCGGAATAATTTTTCTAATTGGCTGCGATCAGCAATCTACTCCTCAGCCCGATCCGCTTGGAACGGAAGCCGTTGGTTCAATTGATGGATTTCCTATCCAGGCCGCACTATTTAATCACTACGCATTAGGTCGCCTCCAGAAAGAAACAGAATTTCTAACAGATGAAGAATACGACGCTTTGATGAGTGAGTTGATTGAATTCAAGCTGCTTGCTCGCGCGGCTGAAGCTGAAGGTATCGTCAACGATCAGGAATTAGCAGCGCAACTTGAGATTCAGCGACTTCAGGCGCTCTCTCGCGCTATGGCATCGAGCTACCTGAACGAAAACCCTACGAGTGAGGCTGAGCTAACACTCGCTTACCAACAAAATCTGGAAGCGCTGTCGAGCCCACAATATAAAGCACGGCATATCTTGGTTGATGAAGAGAATCAAGCCATATCGATTATCGAAGAGCTTGAGCAAGGTGCAGATTTTCAGGAATTGGCGCGCACACAATCCACAGGCCCTTCAGGTCCTAATGGCGGCGACCTCGGCTGGTTCACGGCAGAAACAATGGTAGAACCGTTTGCTAATGCTATTAGGACTATGGAAGTCGGAAACTTTTCCTCAACACCCGTCGCTACGCGCTTTGGTTGGCACGTTATTTTATTAGAAGAATTGTCTGATCGAGAGCCGCCTGGACTCGATGCGGTAAGAGACGAAATCGTATCTCTCGTCGAACAACAGCGTATAGCTGAGTATTTGGAGTCTTTGCGTGATGCCGCAGAAATACGCATCGGAACCAATGGAGGTGAAATCGGCGATTAGATAGATCTGATTTTTGAGTACAGTCTTAGGCTAGCGCTCGTCTCAAGTAGCGTTGTCGTATACGTCCATTTAGACAGGGTTAATTAGGGGATTAGATCTCAAATTCGCTCAACAGCTTTCCGTATCTCAAACCTCAGCTCTCGACTAACAATTTATTTTCTGCAGATCCTGTTCATTCCAAATCGGAACACCAAGCTCCACTGCTTTTTTTTTCTTGGAACCCGGGTTCGCGCCAACAATTACAATATCTGTAGTCCTCGAAACGCTGTTTATGACCTTTGCGCCCTGTGCGACCAATCGAGACTTAGCCTCGCTTCTCGTCATTGAAGCTAGGGTTCCCGTCAAAACAACAGTCTTTCCCGATAAGGGAGAGTTAGACGAAATGGGCACCACTGGTGTCGGCCAGGCAATCCCGGACTGTAGCAGTCTTTTTATTACCTCAGCATTATGCTCCTCGCCAAAGAACGCCCGAATATGCGATGCCACAATCGGGCCGACCTCTGGTACTAGTTTTAGGCGCTCCTCATCGGCCACCATCAATATATCAAGACTCTGAAAATCATTGGCTAACGCTACAGCCGTAGCCTCCCCAACCTCTCGAATGCCAAGAGCGTATAAAAACCGACTAAAAGTAGTGGATTTACTTCGATCTAGTGAACTAATCAAATTCCGTGCTGATTTTCTCCCCATCCGTTTAAGCTCTTGGAGCTCATCCAGAGAAAGCGAGTACAAGTCGGCCGGATCAACAACAAGACTATTGTCTACGAGTTGATCAATCAACCTAGCTCCTAGCCCCTCGATATTCATAGCGAGTCGTGATGAGAAGTGTCGAATGGATTCCTTTCGTTGTGCCGCACAGAATAGTCCCCCAACACAACGCGAAACAGCTTCTCCATCCGCACGTACTATGTCAGAGCCACAGATAGGACAGTGCCTAGGAAAGATTACCGGACAGGACTTAACTACCCGTCGTTCCTCCACAACCTTTACTATTTCGGGAATAACGTCACCAGCTCGTCGCACGATTACCGTATCCCCAAGCCTAATGTCTTTGCGGGTAAGTTCGTCTATATTGTGGAGCGTAGCATTACTGACTGTCGCACCCCCTACGAAAACTGGCGCCAGTCGAGCGACTGGCGTAACCGCACCCGTCCGACCAACCTGGAACTCGATGCCGTCCACGGTGGTCAGTTCTTCCTGGGCTGGAAATTTGTAAGCAATGGCCCATCTAGGCGCCCGCGACACAAACCCCATGTCTGCCTGACCTTGAAGGTTATTCACCTTGTAGACGACCCCATCGATTTCGTAAGGTAAAGAATCTCTTTTTAAGCCAATTCTCGAGTAATAGCCTAAACACCCTCGGAGTCCATCTACCTTCTTCCATTCAGGACATGTTTTTAAACCAAACTCTCGAAGCCGTTGTAGTACGTCACTATGAGTCACGGGCATATCCCATCCCTCATGTTCACCAACACCATAAAAGTAAACATCTAGCGGCCGTTGAGCGGTAATGCTCGGATTGAGTTGCCGGAGGCTCCCTGCTGCTCCATTACGGGGGTTCACTAATGGCTTCTCGCCAGTTGCAAGCGCCCGCTCGTTATAGGCAAAAAATTTACCTTTCGGCATAAAAACTTCTCCGCGTACTTCAAGCACAGTAGGAAATTCACTACCGCGCAAGCGTAACGGAACTGCTGAAATGGTTTTTACGTTGAGCGTGATATCTTCGCCAGTCGAACCATCGCCTCGCGTAGCCGCAAACAAAAACTTGCCTTTTTCATAACGAATACATACAGCGACCCCATCAAATTTTGGCTCCGCAACGTACTCAATTTCTTCAGTCTCGAGATTTTTTAGACTCAATTTCTCACGAACCCGACGATCAAATTCTTCAAGTTCCTCTTCAACGAACGCTTTATTCAGCGACAACATCGGACTACGATGCTGCACCTCACTAAACTTTTTAATGGGTTTGACACCGACTCGTCGGCTTGGAGAATCGTCCGTTATAAGCTCGGGATAGGCTTCTTCTAGCTTCTGCAATTGCTGCAGAAGCCGATCGTATTCGGCATCTGGAACGATCGGGTCATCCAGCACAAAATACGCAAAGTCGCACCTAACAATATCTTCACGCAATTCGCGCAATTTTTTACACGTTGTTTTAGAAATTATGCCCACTTATCCAAGACCTAGCTGATGACGATATTCAATGAGTTCTTCGCGGATATAACGCTCTCGTTGAACACTCCACGAACTACCTTGATCATCAAAAAGCTCTGCATCAAGCTCTTGAGAAAGCGCACGCGCTGTGTGGACCATATCATCGAAACGAACAACTGGGTCCCCAGTTCCGGGCAACACCATAAAAAAACTCATCCCCGGTAACGTTGTTTCTTCGAGATTTTCGATATCGAACGACCCCGGTTCTGTCAAGCTCGCGACACTAAAAAACGTTGCGCCTACTTCTGCCTTAGGAATTGAGTGGAAGATTCCATACCTACCATGCACTAATCCGGATGCACGTAATGCTATAACAGCCCGGTCACTACTTATCTCTGATGGTCCTCGCCCCATGAGCCTTATAGTGACAACACGCTCCGTTCCAGACTCTGGGTTATCTAAATCACTTGAGGAACCGTTAAATTCATTCTCGTCAACAACTTCAGGCGAACTACCTCTAGTTCTTAGTAACTCGGCATCCATTAAGTTTTTTTTACCAGAAACCGAAGTAAAAGATAAAAAAAATGGTTTGCGGCTCCAGAAATATAGCGCTGCGACGAGCAAAACGCCCATAACAAGAAGAATCCAGCGCAGCTCCAACATCTTCCGCGCGCCTACATAGCCGCAAGCTGGACCGCCTCATCTATATCGACGGCCACCAGTCGAGAAACACCCGGCTCACTCATCGTCACACCGATCAGTTGCTGCATTGTCTCCATTGTCGTCTTATTATGAGTGATCAGCACAAACTGAACTTGCTGCGACATCTCTTTAACAATCTCAGAAAATCGTCCAACATTAGCATCATCTAGCGGAGCATCAACCTCATCTAGCAAACAAAAAGGCGCAGGATTGAGTTCGAATATAGAAAACACGAGCGCTACAGCAGTCAGTGCCTTCTCTCCACCAGACATCAGATGAATCGTACTGATCCGCTTACCCGGTGGTCTAGCCATAATCGTCACACCAGAATTCAGCAAGTCATTTCCATCAAGATCCAAAAAGGCGTGCCCGCCACCAAATAGCCGTGGGAATAATCGCCCCAGCCCCTCGTTAGCCTTGTCGAAAGTATCCTTGAAACGCATCCGCGTTTCTCTATCGATCTTTCGGATAGCGTTCTCCAGGGTCTCTAACGCGCTATTTAAATCAGCAAATTGCGCATCCAGATACTCTTTTCGTTCCGATTGTTCTTTGAGCTCATCGATAGCTAACAGATTGATGTTACCTAAACGGTGGATGCTACGTTCAATTTTCTCAAAAGACTTTTTCCACAACTCAATAGTTGCATCTCCCGGCAGTTCTGCAACAAGAACATCTAAGTCAAAATTAGTTTGAGAAAATTGGTCTTTAATTGTCTCAGCACGTACTTGCGCCTCACGAACAACTAACCGACTATCGTCCAAAATTTTTCTAGCACCATTAACATCCTGTTCCTTATCTGTCCGCTCCTGCTCGACAACCCTTAACTCTTCATCCGTAAGCTCGAGTGATCGTCGCGCATCAGCAAGACTCGACTCAACCTGTAACTGCTCATCTAGCTGAATCATCAATTTCTGTTCTTCATCAAGTAGCGGAGCTCCTGCTATCTCAACCTGATGTTTCAAGTTTTTTTGTCGACTGAGAAGATGTTCCTTTTGCTCTCTAACCCTTTCTAGCGCTACGGTTTTCGAATCCTTAGAGCTACGCTGTGACTCTATCTTCAGCGCAACTGCTTGAGCGTTCTCCCGATCATTATTAGCACGTTGTCGCGCCTCAGTTACTTTCTGCTGATGATGTTCACGGGCTTGCTCGAGTCGATCTTGCTCAAGCTCGAGATCACAGTATCGCGCACTCGCAATCGACAGATTAGCCTCACTCTCTTGAAGAGCCTCCCCTACAGATCGTTTTTCGCTCTCTAGCTCAGTTATACCGCGACTTAAATCTGAGCTCCGAGTCCGTTCCTGTTCGAGCCTCGCGCGATGTATTTCGAGTTCATTTTTCGCTTCCCCGTAACGCGTTTGGTGTTTTGTATAGTCCTCTTGCGTCTGTGCCCCTACCTTCTCTAAGTTCTCTAATTGAGCACGAATCTCCAACAGAGTTTTTTCGCTCTCAGACACTACTCGAGTACCTGTTTGGACAGCATTTCTAAGCTCCTTAATTTGTTCTTCCCGCTCAAGCATCCCGACCTGGGGATCATCACCACGATTTATTCTTATCCAGTGCTGACCAATCCAGATTCCTTCCCGCGTAATAACTGATTCAGTTTCAGAGAGGCTTTGCCGCAACGAAAGTGCATCCCGGAAAGATTCGGCCACACGAACTCCTGCAAGCAGACTAGAAACACCTGGTCCCTCCACGTAGGCGCTTAACTTATCTGTATCAACCCGTCCCTTTTGTACTGGTGCCCGTTCAGATAAAAGCGTCACACCAACATCAGTTAAATCTGACAGAGATTCTGCTAAAGCATCAATGCTTTCAACACAAACTGCCTGTAGATAATCGCCGAGAACAGTTTCAACCGCTCGTTCCCAGCCCGTCGTGACGACTAGGTTTTGCACGAGCCGAGGTTTAGATCCAAGATCTTGAGCATCAAGCCAACCATTAACATTCTCAGAAGACTTTCCGAGAGCGACTTCCTGAAGTGCTTCAAGAGAAGTCAACCGTCCACGCTGTTTCTGAAGGTTACTGCGGGCCTTGTCCAAGTTAACGGACTCGGACCGATCACGCTCTCGCTGAGCATGAATCTGATTCCAAAAAGAATCGGCGGCCTGTTTCGCCTGGTCACAAGCAGCTCTCGATGTCTCTTCATCAGCAATTAGATTTTCCAGCTGCTTCCCAAACGCAGTGACATTTAGATTCGCATGTTCGGAATTAAGTTTTTCAGTCTCTCGCTCGATACGCAGCCGTTGTCCAGAGAACTGCTCAATTTTCGCTTTCTCAACGTCAACTCGTCGCTCCGTTTCTGCTATCTCGGTAGCAACTCGGTCCCAATCTTCCCTCCAATTTTCCACTACTATTTCGGAATTTCTGAGGATTTCCTCCGACGTTCTCTGAGAATCACGCGCCTGCTCCAAACCAGGATTTAGCTCTTCCAACAATCGATCGAATTCCTCGATCTCACTTACATCAGCCCTAATATGGGAGCTTATCTCTTGCAAATGGCCGTCCGTGGCCTCAAGCTCCTCGCTTTGGCGTTGGGTGAGTTCTTTACGGTGCTTTATAGACTGCTCCAGCCGAGCGATCTCTGCGCCAACTTTGTAATAATTGCCCTGAACACGGTTAAAGTCATCATTCCGGTCGTTTTGCGCATCTCTCAACCTTTCAATTCGGTTCTCGAGTCCCCGCTGCTTAGCAATTTCAGCATCAAGAATTACCTGCTTTGCGTTGAGCTCCGATTCTTGACTGCGGATCTCTTCGTTCAAAGAAACCAGATGAAGTGCCAGAACTTCAGCATTGACTCTACGCTGCTGTTCCTTAAGGGATTTATAGCGCTCTGCACCGCGTGCCTGCCGCTTTAATTGTGCAAGCTGACTCTCTATCTCTTCGCGAAGATCGCTTAGCCGATCTAGATTCTCACGCGTGTGGCGAATTCGATGTTCCGTATCACGCCGACGCTCTTTGTACTTGGAAATACCAGCTGCTTCTTCAAGGAAGGCGCGTAATTCTTCGGGCTTAGCTTCAACGAGCCTAGAAATCATTCCCTGCTCGATAATAGAGTAACCGTGAGCCCCTAGGCCCGTACCTAAAAGCAGTTGCGCTATGTCCTTTCGCCGACAGCGCGATTTATTCAGGTAGTACTGTGACGTTCCATCGCGAGATACCACACGGCGAACCGCAACTTCCGAATAACCGGCATATGGACCAGCTATCGTACCGTCAGAGTTGTCAAAATTAAGCTCGATGCTAGCCTGACCAACGGGCTTGCGCTCACTAGAACCGCTAAAAATGACGTCGGCCATCGAATCTCCGCGAAGTGTCTTCGCAGATTTCTCGCCTAGTACCCAGCGAATAGCGTCAATTATGTTAGATTTTCCGCAGCCGTTAGGCCCAACAATCCCCAACAAGTTACTTGGGAACGCAATCGTCGTAGGATCGACAAAGGACTTAAAGCCCGAAAGCTTAATCTTACTAAGGCGCATACAACCCTGTATAAAGTCGAGCAAAAACCAGGATAGGATAGCTGCTTCGACGCCCATAGTGTAAAGTAAAAAGCTCTACAAAACGATGTTTCTTACCAATTCAAAGCCGTAAAGCCATTACCTTGACTACCTCCCCTAATAAACCTGCGCCCCGTAAAGGGGACGAACTCCTCGAAAATTTTGCTAACCCGTATCCAGAGCGAGATTACACTATCCAAATTCGGGCACCTGAATTCACTTGTCTCTGTCCCAAAACCGGCCAGCCGGATTTCGCTACCCTCCATTTGGACTATATTCCTGATCAAGTTTGCGTCGAACTCAAGTCGTTAAAGCTCTATTTAGTGGAATTTCGCAACTGTGGCACGTTCCACGAGACCGTAACAAATAAAATTATCGACGATTTGCAGTCACTACTTAACCCCAGATTCATTAGGTTGAAGGCTGAATTCAATGTTCGTGGGGGAATTTACACTACCATCGTCGTAGAAAATCGACAATCCGGTTGGAATCCAGCTCCTGACGTCACTCTTCCGGAAAATAGACCAAATTTCGACGTGTAGAGGCTTCATCTGAGCCTCGGCCTCTGTATAATCGCCGGTTTCTTATTAATCAGTATGAGGAAAATGCGATGGCTACAAAGCAAGCCGTCACTAAAAAGAAGAATAAATCACGGGCAATTAAAAAGCCTGTGAAAAAAGTTATGCGAAAGAAAACCAGAGCCAAGACATCGGCACGCTCCGCGCCTACCAGTAAAAAGTCGGCCAAAAAGAAAGCTAAACCTAAAACAACTACAAAACGAAAAATATCTAAAAAGAAAGGGGTAACTAAAGCTGCCACAAAAAAGAAAGCGGCCAAGAAAAAAACTCAATCTAAAATAACTGCAAAACGTAAAACGTCTAAAAAGAAAGGGGCAACTAAAGCTGCCACAAAAAAGAAAGCGGCCAAGAAAAAAACTCAATCTAAAATAACTGTAAAACGTAAAACGTCTAAAAAGAAAGTGATCAGCAAGGGCGCTTCAATAAAAAAACCAAAGACAGGAAAGCGTAGCGCAATTAAAAAATCTATCGCAAACAAAAAAACTGTTAGCGGGGACTTCACCCCTAGAAAAAAACCGGTAAAGCCGGCCAGAGGCGCTAATAAAACCAAACAGAACCTACTGACGGGGCCAGCTCGCGGAATAGACCCTTATAAAATAAAACGCGGTGAAGCGTATATGAGTGATGCGCAACTCGAACATTTCCGAAAACTCCTCGATACTTGGAAAGCTGAGCTTATGGAGGAGGTCGACCGAACGATGTCACATATGAAGGATGATGCAGCGAACTTCCCGGACCCAAATGATCGTGCCACTCAAGAGTCAGAGTTTGGCATAGAGCTGAGAACTCGCGACCGGGAGAGAAAGCTTCTAAAAAAGATAGGGTTAGCATTACAGCGCATAGAAGAACATAATTATGGTTATTGTGAAGTTACTGGCGAAGAAATCGGTCTGCGACGACTCGAAGCCCGCCCGGTAGCAACACTTTGTGTAGAGGCTCAGGAACAGCGTGAACGTTCCGAAAAACAGTTTCGCGACCGCGAAGACTATTATCGCTAAACAATCCAATACTCCGATTCCTCGGGCCGACTAGAATAAAGCTCATGGGATATATTGGCCGCTTCGCACCATCACCTAGTGGCCCACTTCATCTAGGTTCTCTAGTCGCTGCAGTTGCAAGCTATCTCCATGCCCGCATTGCTGGAGGACAGTGGCTGATACGTATCGAGGATATCGATCCGCCTCGGGAAGCCCCGCAAGCATCCCGTCAAATACTCGAGACCTTGGCTGCTTTCGAGCTGCATTCAGATCAAGACATACTTTTCCAGAGTAGGCACTTTGAAAATTATCTGGAGATTGCAAACAAGCTATTAGCTAGCGGGCAAGCATACCGTTGTAGCTGTTCGCGGCAAGACATTCGTCACGCAGGACGCGTTACTTCGGTCGGATACCGCTACCCAGGAACCTGCCGGACACGCACCATTCACGAACAACCCACTTCAGTTCGGGTCCGCGCAAACCAAGCTCTTGGAAGTTTTCAAGACGAACTGCAAGGAACATGTCGATACAATATCGACGCCACTACCGGGGATTATGTAATATTTCGAAATGACGGGCTTCCAGCCTACCATCTTGCTGTTGTGTTAGATGATGCGCGCCAAGGCATCACCCACATTGCCCGTGGTTATGACCTCCTCGCGACAACCGGACTGCACATTCATCTGCAACAAACACTAGGTTTGCCGATACCGAAATATGCTCACTTCCCGGTAATTGTGAATGCGGCCAAACAAAAGCTGTCTAAACGCACTGGTGCAAAGGCGGTACTGCCGGAGGATGCGCGAAGATTAGCACCCGAGATTTTACGATATCTGGGGGCAGATCCCCCTAAATCACTATGTGGTCGAAATCCTTACCACCTCTGGGCCTGGGCAAGCAAAATCTGGAATCCAGCCTTATTAAGGGGGAAAGCCAAACTACTAGAAAGCACCGACAATGGTTGAAATACTAGAAATATACTAAAGTTAAATAGTATTTTAATAAGGCTTAGTAATGGTAGGTTTCTTAATAAGCTGATATGGGAGCATTGAGCTCGGATGAAGGCCACTCGGACAATAAAAAAATATCCTAACCGGCGACTTTACGACACCGTAGAAAGCCGTTACATAACACTGAGCGATATTCAGCAACTAGTTGTCGAGGACGTACAATTCCGAGTAATCGATAAAAAGTCGGGCGAAAACATTACCCGTAGCATCTTGCTACACGTCATTGCTGAGCAAGAAGAAGGCGGCGCGTCTGTCATGAGTGAGAAATTTCTCGCTCGCGTCATCAAATCCTACGATAGCGATACGCGGGAGATGGTTCGAAAACACCTCGAACAAAACCTATCACAGTTACTAGATCAGCAAGCAGAATTCTCTCCCACCACTGTCACAAAACCGGATATACACCGAAAAACAAATTCGAGCTAGAAAATGGAAAGAATTGTTTGAGAAATATCACTACGCTACAATCTTTTCATATTGACAATCCAGTCGGAAAAATGTTATGCTGCACCGCAGCAAGAGCGTTACTCCCCCAACGCCTTGCGCCGGTCGGCAACGACCGGTTCTTAAAAGCCCCCTTTTTAGGGGGCTTTTTTTATTCCTCGTTTTGTAGGGAGAACTAAATTTCGCCTTTATTCGGCTTCCACATCTCGCATAGTAAGTCGCACGCGTCCTTGCCTGTCTACCTCGAGGACTTTCACACGGACTATATCTCCCTCCGCAAGCTTATCACTAACCTTTTCCACTCGTTCTTCTGAAATCTGCGAGATATGAACCAAACCATCTTTTCCTGGCAGGATTGAAACGAAGGCGCCGAAATCCATAAGCCGAACGACTTTACCCTCGTAAATTTGACCAACCTCAACCTCAGCAGTAATTAACTCTATTCGCTTCTGAGCCTCTCGCCCTGAGGATCCGTCGACTGAAGCAATGCGGACAGTCCCGTCATTTTCTATATCGATTGTCGCACCGGTCTCCTCGGTAAGACCACGAATGACCGCTCCACCCTTACCAATTACATCCCGAATCTTCTCGGGATCAATTTTCAGCGTAATAATACTAGGTGCCCAATCCGACATTTCTTCTCGCGCCGAGCTCAGGACTTTGTTCATCTCGCCTAGAATATGTAATCGGCCATCGCGTGCTTGCGCGAGAGCGGCAGACATGATGTCACTCGTAATACCGTCGATTTTTATATCCATCTGTAATGCGGTAATACCCTCTTCTGTCCCAGTAACCTTAAAATCCATATCGCCAAGGTGATCCTCGTCACCAAGAATATCGGTTAGCACAACATGCCTATCACCGTCCTTGATCAGCCCCATAGCCACACCCGCAACTGGAGCGGCGATCGGCACACCAGCGTCCATGAGGGATAGGCTCGTACCACAAACACTAGCCATAGAACTCGAGCCATTAGACTCAGTAATTTCGGAAACCACGCGCACCACATAGGGAAAAGCTTCAAAGTCAGGTAGTACCGCCTCCATTCCACGACGCGCGAGGCGCCCATGACCAATTTCTCGCCGCTTCGGACCACTCATAAAGCCCGTTTCTCCAACACAATACGGCGGAAAGTTGTAATGCAACATAAAGCTATCCTTACGTTCACCTTCCAGAGCGTCTATGATCTGAGCGTCCCGACCTGTACCCAATGTAGTCGCTACAATCGCCTGCGTCTCACCTCGTGTGAATAAAGCCGAACCATGCGCTCTCGGTAGAACACCTACTTGCACATCGATCGAGCGGACCGTAATCGGATCCCGCCCATCTATTCTCGCCTCACCGGAAAGAATTCGATTTCGAACTGTCTCCTTCTCAAGTTTCTCGTACTCCCCCTTGACCTCATCTTCTGTCCACTGAGCTGCTTCTCCAACCGCCAAGCCGTCCACCAGTTGGTCCTTAACTTCCCCTAGCGCATTATATCGAGCCTGTTTCTCAGCAATACTGTAAGCAACTGTAAGTTGGTCACCAACTAAAGACTCAACGGACTTCGCTAAACCTTCATCTTTTTGCGGCGGCTCCCAAAGGACAGGGCTCTTACCCACTTCAGCAGCAAGCTCATTAATCGCGGTAATCGCCTGCTGCATCTCCTTATGACCGTACATTACGGCGCCGAGCATGATATCTTCGGAGAGAATCATCGCCTCTGACTCGACCATTAATACAGCCTTCTCCGTTCCAGCAACAACCAGGTCGAGCTCCGAGGTTTCCCTTCCAGTCATAGTCGGATTCAATAAATACTCGCCATCTAGATAGCCTACCCGCGCCGCGGCGATAGGACCCTGAAACGGTAACCCGGAGATCGCTAGCGCCGCCGACGCACCGATCAATGCTGGAATATCAGGGTCTATCTCCGTATCTAACGACATGACCGTTGCAATAATCTGAATTTCGTTCCGATAACCTTTGGGGAAGAGCGGGCGAATAGGCCTGTCGATCAACCTGGAAGTCAAGGTTTCTTTTTCCGTCGGACGCCCCTCACGTTTAAAAAAACCTCCTGGAATTTTCCCAGCTGCATAGGTTTTTTCCTGGTAATTGACGGTTAGAGGAAAGAAAGCTCTACTCTGCCCTTGGCCCTTCTCTCCGACAGCGGTTACGAGCACTACCGTATCTCCCATGCTGACGACAACAGCACCATCCGCCTGCCTAGCAACCTCTCCAGTTTCAATCGCAACCTCTTGATTACCATACATAAATTTTTTTGTAACTTTCACTTTTTCTCTTCCCTACAATTTACAACGAACGACAATATAATATAGCTATAGCCAGCTACTTCTCATATATAAAACCGAACAGAACCGGTAAACCGGCTCTAAAAAACCAAGATGAAAATCAACGTCGCAGCCCGAGGCGCTTTATCAGTTCTTTATAACGACCATGATCAGTAGATTTAAGATAATCTAAAAGTTTGCGACGCTTATTAATCATACGGAGTAGCCCTCGCCGCGAGTGATTGTCTTTCTTGTGGCCAGCAAAATGCGCCGAAAGGTCGTTAATTCTCGCCGATAGCAAGGCAACCTGGACCTCAGCCGAACCCGTATCTGATGAACTACGCTGATAATCCGCAACGATACCGGATTTTTGCTCGGAGTTTAATGCCATTTTTCCCGCTCCAAAGTACCTCTAAGACAAATCATGTCTACTCATATCCATTCTTAAAAGCGAAGTATTGTACTCGCACAATCCCTTCAGCACCATGCACTTAAACCTGGAAATATTCGCCTAGGCGCAAGGCTCCCTCCTGGCTCAACTATACCAATCCCGAAAAACACCTCTTCTGGATCGTAGAGACGAACAAAACTTCTAGGCCATTCAGGCAATGCCGGTACTGGCCGACCATTCGCCAACCGATTACAAAACTCGCTCTGGATAACTAGTTTCGGCCAGGACGATAAAGGGCTATCAACAGGCAGCAAGAGGCCAGCGAGGCTATCCGGACTATCAGAATAGCAAGCTTTTAGTGTCTCGATCTTTACCATATCGGACTCAAAAAAAGGCTCGACAATCGTCCTGCGTAAACCAACGACATGACCGAGGGTACCTAAGCATCGGGATATATCCTCGACCAACGTCCGAACATAAGTACCTTTAGAACAGGAAACCGTAAATTCAAGATTTGGCCAATCAAACTTCACCAGTTGAAGATCAAAAATTTGCACAGTACGCGACGCTCTCTCTACCTCAATCCCTTGCCGCGCCAACTCGTAAAGCCTTCGCCCTTGGTACTTTAGCGCCGAATACATTGGTGGTACCTGCTCCGATTTACCTAGAAACCGCTGAAGAACCTTACGTATCTCTTGCTCGCTTATAGATAATCCACCCGCTTTGGCGATCACCTTCCCATGAGAATCACCAGTATCAGTAGCTTGACCCAAAAGCGCCTTTACAGAGTATCGCTTTGTCGCATCAAGCAAATAGGAAGAAACGCGAGTTGCTGCACCAAAACAAATTGGTAGCATACCCGTTGCCAGTGGATCGAGGCTACCAGTATGTCCTGCTTTAGCAGCGCTGAATATGCGTTTCGCTTGCTGCAATACTTGATTAGATGTCTGATTACTGGGCTTATCCAAAACTAGGATCCCATGGATCTCTCTTCCACTCCTTTTTTGACTAGCCATCAAAAAACCATTTCAGTATCGGACAATCAATTTCTATCGCGGTCTTTTAATATAACTTCGTCTATCAAGCGTCTCAGCTTAAGCCCATTACCCACACCTTCATCATAATGAAAGCGAAGCTCGGGGATGCGGCGCATACTTAGTTTGGCGCCAAGACGGGAGCGCATAAAACCGCCTGCCTTTCGGAGCCCTTCCGCGACCAGCTCAGAGTCCTCATCGGGATTGAGCACAGAAAAAAAGACCTTTGCAACACTGATGTCGTTACTCAGATCGACTGCACTAATTGTTACACCCGCGAGTCGCGGATCTTTTACCTCTCCGCATAGTAATGCGTTCAGGACGCGTTGCATTTCAGCTGCAACTCTTAATTTCCTTGGGTAACCCCGCGGCATAAATCAAATAGTTCGCGCGGCTTCTGTTCGATGATAGCACTCGATCTGGTCGCCTACCTTAACATCGTTGTAGTTTTTCACTCCGATACCACATTCCGTCCCAGCTCTAACTTCTCCAACATCATCTTTAAAACGACGGAGAGATTCTAAATCACCCTCATAGATGACAACGTTTTCGCGTAACACGCGTATCGGTCGAGTCGCTTTAACATGCCCGTCGATCACCATACAGCCAGCTACATTGCCGAATTTAGGCGAACGGAACACTTCACGAACTTCGGCAAGCCCAAGAATCTGCTCTCTAATTTCCGGTTTCAGCAAACCACTAGCGGCAACTTTCACGTCATCGATAGCTTCGTAAATGATACTGTAGTATCGAACGTCTATACCGGTCTCAGTGATCGCCTCTCGTGCTGCAGAATCGGCACGGACGTTAAATCCAATCACTGTCGCCTTAGAGGCGGCGGCGAGTTGAACATCTGATTCCGTGATACCACCGACGCCATGTGAAATCACAATCACCTTTACCTCTTCTGTCGATATATTTTCCAATGCATCCTTCAAAGCTTCTGAACTACCCTGTACATCACCCTTAACGAGAAGTTGCACCCTCGAAATACCGCTCTCCGCAATCTGACCAAACACATCATCTATCTTCGCAGATTGCTGCTGAGCCAGTTTTAACTCCCGTTCTTTTACTTGCCGAAGTCGAGCAACTTCGCGAGCGTTGCGTTCATCCGCGACGACTAACACATCATCTCCCGCCATTGGCGTACCAGACAGTCCAAGAACAACAACAGGAAACGAAGGTAGAGCGCTCTCGATAGAGGCACCAGACTCATCAAACATGGCGCGAATGCGACCGAACTCCTGGCCGGCCAAAAGCGTATCTCCCACATTCAGTTTTCCGCGATTAACAAGCACGGTGGCTACAGAACCGCGACCTCTTTCCAGCGTAGCTTCGAGTACAAAACCGGCTGCGGGTCCAGTATCAACTGCTTTCAGATCCAAAACTTCCGCCTGTAGCAGAATTGTTTCCAACAACTGATCGATACCCTCTCCGGTCTTAGCAGAAACATTCACAAACAGCGTTTCACCGCCCCAATCTTCAGGAATGACTTCATGCTGGGTCAATTCCTTACGAACGCGTTCCGTATCAACATTCTCAAGATCAATCTTGTTCACGGCGACAACCAACGGAACACCAGCAGCCTTTGCGTGCTCAATAGCCTCAACGGTCTGCGGCATAACACCATCATCCGCAGCCACCACAAGAACAACGATGTCAGTAACCTGTGCGCCACGAGCACGCATAGCAGTAAAAGCCGCATGGCCTGGCGTATCGAGAAACGTTATCGTACCCTTGTCGTTAGCAACGTGGTAAGCACCAATATGTTGCGTAATACCTCCTGCCTCACCCGAAGCGACACGAGTCGTGCGGATGTAATCCAACAGAGATGTCTTACCATGGTCGACGTGCCCCATTACTGTAACAATCGGGGACCGTGACACTTCATCGAAATCTGTTGTTTCGGCCTCAATGGATTCCAACAGTTCGTCTTCGAGTCCCGTTTCCTTCTGGATGCGCGCTTTGTGACCCAGCTCCTCAACAATCACCACTGCAGTATCCTGGTCGATAATCTGATTGATTGTCACCATCATCCCCATATTCATAAGCACCTTGATGACCTCATTCGATTTAATCGCCATTTTTAAGGCCAGATCACTTACAGATATAGTCTTTGGGATTTCGACTTCGCGAACAACTGGCTCTGTCGGTTTCTCGAACCCATGTTGACTGTCTACATTCACATGCACTGGTCTGCGTCGTAGTTTTTTCTTTCGCCGCCGAGCACCAGCACCCTTGGCTACATGCAGAGTTTGACTCTCCTCACGATCACTCTGCTTAGTCTTAGGTGCCGAGCCCTGCTTATGCTGTCTTTGCGATTCCAGCTCTACTTTCCGTTCCTCAGTAACTGGTTCGGCAATAGACCTAACCTCCGGTAACACCTCTTCCTGAGCTGCTCCAGTCTCTTCCGCGGCTGCTCCAGCCTCTTCCGCGGCTGCTCCAGTCTCTTCCGCGGCTGCTCCAGTCTCTTCCGCGGCTGCTCCAGTCTCTTCCGCGGCTAACCGACGCTGCGCATCTTCTTCAGCCTGCTTCAGTGTCTCAGCTTCACTCCCCTCGGCTTTATCGCTCTGCAACTTCTCTTCGGCAGCCTGGCGCTCGACCTCAGCGCGCGCTATCGCCACAGCTTTTTCAGCTGCGGCTAGATTTTTCGCGTCGAGTTCTTCCTGTTCCTTACGAGCAGACTCCACAAGCACATCACGCTTGATATAGGTCCTCTTCCGTCTTACCTCGACATTAACTGTACGCGAGCGGCCCTGCCCACCAGCGAGTCGAAGCTCACTCTGAGATTTTCTTTGTAAGACGATTTTCTTCGGTGCGGATGCACTAGGATCTTTTCGCCCATGCGCTCTTCTCAGGTGCGTTAGAAGTTCGAGCTTAGCTTCTTCCGTTATCGTATCCTCAGCACCAGAAACATCTATACCGGCCTCATCAAGCTGCACCAGCAACCGGTCAACCGGCACTTCCAGAACAGCAGCAAACTCTGTGACCGTCACATCAGACATAATATTCTCCTAGCCGCTACTCTTTTGACTCAGAATCAGATTGCGGATCACTCTCAGACTCAAACCAGTGGGCACGGGCGACCATGATCAATTCCCCAGCGCGTTCGGGACCTAGGGCAGAAATATCGGCAATATCATCGACGGCCTGCTCGGCCAAATCCTCACGACATACAACCCCACGGCTAGCTAGCTCGAACGCAATCTCTTTCTCCATTCCTTCTAAACTTAGGAGATCTTCGGCAGGTTCTGCTTGGTCCAAAACTTCTTCGGTTACGATCGCCTGCGTTATTAGTACATCACGCGCACGAGCACGGAGCTCACTGACGATATCTTCATTGAATTCCTCAACCGCAAGCAACTCGTTTTCCGGCACGTAGGCGACCTCCTCTAAGGTTGAGAAGCCTTCCTGAACAAGAATTGCAGCAACATCCTCATCAACATCGAGCTCTTTCATAAGTTTAGCTATAAGCTCTTTCGCCTCAATTTCACTTTTTTCTTCCGCGTCAGCCTCTGTCATGACGTTAAGTTCCCAGCCGGTAAGTTCGCTTGCAAGACGAATATTCTGCCCCCCACGACCAATAGCCTGAGACAGCTTCTCCTCATCAACTGCAACATCCATACTATGCGCTTCTTCATCCATGACGATCGACAGGACATCAGCAGGAGACATCGCGTTGATCACAAACTGCGCCGGATTATCATCATGAAGAATAATATCTACCCTCTCGCCCGCTAATTCGTTAGACACAGCTTGAACGCGTGACCCTCGCATTCCGACACATGCCCCGACTGGATCTATTCTAGTATCATTACTCTTAACAGCAATCTTAGCGCGCAATCCCGGATCGCGAGCCGCACCTAGAATTTCGATCAGACCCTGGTTTACTTCTGGTACCTCTAGCTTAAAAAGCTCAATAAGAAGCTCCGGTGACGTACGGGTCATAAACAACTGCGGGCCCCTCTGTTCTGAACGAACTTCTCGAAGAATCCCCTTAACGCGATCTTGAGGTTTAATCGGCTCACGTGGAATTAACTCTTCGCGGGAAACAAAGCCCTCCGCATTGCCGCCAAGATCTATATATGCACCATTACGGTCAACTCGCTTAGCAATTCCGCCAATCAATTCGCCCACCCGA
>Ga0310344_10000304_pt1 | contig 39880 bp, 35 predicted proteins | sample HC15DNA20200_MG_FD_203801 | JGI IMG/M metagenome (GOLD analysis project Ga0310344, IMG submission 203801) | Marine microbial communities from station ALOHA, North Pacific Subtropical Gyre - HC15-DNA-20-200_MG | ecosystem: Environmental > Aquatic > Marine > Oceanic | place: Pacific Ocean: North...
AAGCGCAACGTCCGTTCGCTGTGGATCACCCGCATCAATGCGGCTGCCCGCATCAACGGCCTGAGCTACAGCCGTTTCATGAACGGCCTGCTGAAGGCTGGCATCACCCTGGACCGCAAGGTGCTGGCGGACATCGCCGTGCACGACGCGGCGGGTTTTGCGGCGCTGGCTGAAAAGGCAAAGGGCGCGCTGGCGGCATAAGTCGTTCCGGTCGCCCGCGCGTGGCGCGGGTGTCCAGGTAGGACCAATGCATGGGGAAGGGCGCGAGTCCTTCCCCATTCTTTTTTGTGCCGGCGCAGGCCGGCCGGACACTGCAAGCAGGACACGTGGCAAGCCCATGAGCGAGATCGAAACCCTGACCGGACAAGCGCTGGCGGATATCGCCGCGGCGCAGGCGCCCGAGCACCTGGAAAACCTGCGCGTGGCCCTGCTGGGCAAGAGCGGCAGCATTACCGCCCAGCTCAAGCAGCTCGGCGCCTTGCCGCCGGAGCAGCGCAAGGCAGCCGGCGAGGCGATCAACCTGGCCCGTGATGCGGTGTCCGAGGCGCTGGCGCAGCGCCGCCAGGTGCTGGACGCCGCCGCCCTGGACGCCCGCCTGGCCGGCGAGCGCATCGACATCACCCTGCCGGGCCGTCGTGCCGAGCGCGGCGGCCTGCATCCGGTCAGCCGCACGCTGGAGCGCATCACCGGCATCTTCGCGCGGCTGGGCTATGAGCTCGCCGACGGCCCGGAGATCGAGGACGACTGGCACAACTTTGAGGCGCTGAACTTCCCGCCGCACCATCCGGCGCGCGCCATGCACGACACCTTCTACTTCGGCGATGGCCGCTTGCTGCGCACCCATACCTCGGGCGTGCAGGTGCGCTACATGGGCGAGCACCAGCCGCCGTTGCGCATGATCGCCGCCGGCAAGGTCTACCGCAGCGACAGCGACCAGACCCATTCGCCGATGTTCCACCAGGTCGAGGGCCTGCTGGTCGACGAGCATTCGACCTTCGCCGACCTCAAGGGCACGCTGGCCGAATTCGTGCGCGCGTTCTTCGAGCGCGACTTCGAGATGCGCTTCCGTCCCAGCTACTTCCCGTTCGTCGAGCCCGGCGCGGAAGTGGACATCGCCTGGCAGCAGCCCGACGGCAGCATGCGCTGGCTGGAAGTGCTCGGCTGCGGCATGGTGCATCCGAACGTGCTGCGCGCGGTCGGCATCGATCCGGAGCGCTACACCGGCTTCGCGTTCGGCTTGGGCGTGGAGCGCTTCGCGATGCTGCGCTATGGCGTCAACGACCTGCGCGCGTTCTTCGAGAACGACGTGCGGTTCCTGCGCCAGTTCGCCTGAGTCGAACGTCCTTCCCTTTCGCTTCCTGATCCCGGCTCCCCATGAAATTCTCCGAAAACTGGCTGCGCAGCCATGTCCCCACCGACGCCGACCGCGACGCGCTGGCCGCGACCCTGACCGCCATCGGCCTGGAGGTCGAAGAAGTCACGCCGCTCGGCGCCTCGCTGGGCCAGGTGGTGGTGGCACGTATCGTCGAGGCGGTACGCCACCCCGAAGCCGACCGCCTGCAGGTCTGCCAGGTCGATGCCGGCGGCGGTGAGCGCCTGCAGATCGTGTGCGGCGCGCCGAACGCGCGCCCGGGCCTGGTCGCGCCGCTGGCGCTGGTGGGCGCACAGATCGGCGAGATGAAGATCAAGGCGGCCAAGCTGCGCGGCGTGGAATCCAACGGCATGCTGTGCTCGGCCAAGGAACTGGGCCTGGACAGCGATGCCTCCGGCCTGTTCGAGCTGCCGGACGACGCGCCCGTCGGCACGCCGCTGGCCGACTACCTCGGTCTGCCGGACGCCAGCATCGAAATCAAGCTCACGCCGAACCGCGCCGATTGCTTCAGCGTGCGTGGCATTGCCTACGACGTCGCCGCCGCGTGCGGCAGCGAAGTGGTGGCGATGGACATTGCCGCGGTGCCGGCGGTCTCTTCCCGCAGCATCGCCGTCGAACTCAACGCCGGCGCGGAAGCGCCGCGCTTCTGTGGCCGCGTGATCGAGGGCATCGACCCGGCCGCGCGCACCCCGGTGTGGATGGCCGAGCGCCTGCGCCGCAGCGGCGTGCGCCCGGTGTCGCTGCTGGTGGACATCACGCAGTACGTGATGCTCGAACTCGGCCAGCCGATGCATGCCTACGACCTCGATACGCTGAAGGGACCCGTCGCCGCGCGTCGTTCGCGCGCGGGTGAGGCGCTCAAGCTGCTCGATGGCCGCGAGGTGACGCTCGACGAAAGCTTCCTGGTCATCACCGATGCCGACCGCCCGGTCGGCCTGGCTGGCCTGATGGGCGGCTTCGACACCCGTGTCACCGACGCCACCGCCAACGTGTTCCTCGAAGCTGCGCACTTCCAGCCGGCGGCCATCATGGGCCGTGGCCGCAAGCTCGGCCTGCACACCGATGCCGGCCACCGTTTCGAGCGTGGCGTGGATCCGCAGTTGCCGCCGCAGGCCATCGAACTGGCCACGCGCCTGGTGCTGGAGTTGGCAGGCGGTACGCCCGGCCCGGTCGTCCAGGTTGATCTGCCGCAGCACCTGCCGGTGGCCGCGCGCATTGGCCTGCGCCGCGCGCGCGTGTCCCGCGTGCTCGGACTTGAAATTGGTGATGCCGAGATCGAGCGCATCCTGCGCGCACTGGGCATGCAGGTGGAGGCGGAAGCCGCCGGCTGGCAGGTCACCGCGCCGACGCGCCGTTTCGACATCGCCATCGAGGAAGACCTGATCGAGGAGCTGGCGCGTATCCACGGCTACGACCGCATCCCGACCACGTTGCCCGGTGGTGCTAGCCGCATCGCCATGCCGAGCGAGACGGTGCTGGAGGACTCGGCCGTGCGTGCCCAGCTGGTCGCGCGCGACCTGCAGGAAACCATCAACTACGCCTTTGTCGAGGCCGACTTGCTGGCCAAGTGGCAGTTGCAGGATGGGCTCGTGCCGCTGGCCAACCCGCTCAGCGCCGAGCTGGCGGTGATGCGCCCGGCACTGCTGCCGGGGCTGGTCGCCGCGCTGGGCCGCAACGCCGCCCGCCAGGCCGGCCGCGTGCGGCTGTTCGAGGTCGGCAAGGTGTTCGCCGCCCCGTCCGAAACCGGCGCCGCGCCGGTTGAGACCCAGCACGTGGCTGCCGCGGTGTGCGGCGACGCCGTCGCGCTGCAGTGGGGCGAGCCGGCCCGCAAGGTCGATTTCCATGACCTCAAGGGCGACCTGGCCTCGCTGGCCGCCGCCAGTGGCGCGGTACTGGAATACCGGGTATCCACGCGCCCGTATGGCCATCCCGGCCGTTCGGCCGATGTCTGGCGCGACGGCCAGTGCATCGGCTGGATCGGCCAACTGCACCCGGCGTTGGCCAAGGCGCTGGAGATCGACGTGGATGTCGTCGTGTTCGAGCTGGCCCTGGCCCCGCTGGCGGCCCGCGCGCTGCCGCGCGCCGGCGAGCTCTCGCGATTCCCCTCGGTGCGCCGCGACCTGGCCTTCCTGGTGCCCGAGCAGGTGGCTTGGGCGGACCTGGCCGCCACGGTGCGTGCCAGCATCGGCCCGCTGCTGCGCGATGTCCTGTTGTTTGACCGCTACGTCGGCCCCGGCGTCGAAGCCGGCTTCAAGAGTCTGGCTATGGGCTTGATTTTGCAGGATAACTCGCGCACGCTCACGGATCGGGACGTGGAGGCCGTGGTTGCCGATGTGGTGGCCGCCGTCGAGCGCGAGCATCGCGCCCGGATCCGGAGTTGAGGCGGTAACAGGGGGCATGCCATGGCATTGACCAAAGCGGAAATGGCCGAGCGCCTGTTCGACGAAGTCGGTCTGAACAAGCGCGAGGCCAAGGAGTTCGTCGACGCGTTCTTCGACGTGCTGCGCGACGCGCTGGAGCAGGGACGCCAGGTGAAGCTGTCGGGTTTCGGCAACTTCGACTTGCGGCGCAAGAACCAGAGGCCCGGTCGCAATCCCAAGACCGGCGAGGAAATTCCGATTTCCGCGCGGACGGTGGTGACCTTCCGCCCGGGACAGAAGCTCAAGGAACGGGTGGAGACCTATGCTGGATCCGGGCAGTAACCGCGAACTTCCGCCGATACCGGCCAAGCGCTACTTCACCATTGGTGAAGTGAGCGAGCTGTGCGACGTCAAGCCGCACGTGCTGCGCTACTGGGAAACGGAATTTCCCAGCCTGGAGCCGGTGAAGCGCCGCGGCAACCGCCGCTACTACCAGCGTCATGACGTGCTGATGGTGCGGCAGATCCGCGGGCTGCTCTACGAACAGGGTTACACCATCGGCGGCGCGCGCCTGCGCCTGGACAGCGCGGGTGCGCGCGAGGAATCGGCGCTGAGCAACCAGATCATCAAGCAGGTGCGGATGGAGCTGGAAGAAGTCCTGCAGCTGCTGCGTCGCTGAAGTCGAGCGACAACGGCGTGCGAAGCCGTTATAATCGCAGGCCGCCCGCAGGGGCGGTGCACCAACCTTCCGGGGTATAGCGCAGCCTGGTAGCGCACCAGTCTGGGGGACTGGTGGTCGTCGGTTCGAATCCGGCTACCCCGACCAAATCAAGTGGCATCAATGGCCTGCGTCGCTAAGACGCGGGCCATTTTTTCTTCTGCCTGTCGACCATGAGGGCGTCGGCAGCGCGAATGTCACGTTCAACCCTGGTTGGTCGGGCTTCCCAAGCGCTATGCGCGGAGCCGCCGAGCACCTGACCTCAGCGTCGTTGACATGAAGCTCCCCGCGCGCCAACTTGCGCCATGGACCTGATCCGCCTGATGCGATCCCTCGAAGAGTTCCTCTACGAACTCGTCGGATGGCTGGTGTTCTACCCGAGAACGTTCTGGAAAATCCTGTGGCATCCCGGGGAGATCGCCCGTTACACGCGGTCGGAACTAGCCAAGCCACTGGAAGGGCGCTTTCAGGAGACGATCAGTCCAGTCCTGATGCTGATTCTCACGGTCGCGATAGGGCATGCCCTGGAATTGGCACTCAGGGTCGCCTTACCGCCTACCACCTCGCCCGTGGGGAGGATTCTGTTCGGCTCCGAGGAAGGCGTGATGCTCACGCGTTCGGCGGTCGCATGCATCTACGCCCTCGGGGCAGCCATAGGCACTTTGCGGAGACAGCGCATCCGCATTACGCGGGAAACACTTCGGGAGCCGTTCTCGATCCACGCATTCCTGGCATGCCCATTCGTCCTGGTACTCGCCGCCGGCAATCTTCTCGCCATGGCGCCGGTGGGGCGCTGGGGCACCGTCGGCATCGGACTGCAGTTGGTTGCCGTGGCGTGGTATCTATGGGCGCGAACCACTGCCTTTCGCGCGCTCAACGACGTGGCTTGGCTTCGAGCGTTCTGGCTCGTCCTTGCGTCGTTCCTCATCACGACCATCGTGGTGCTTCTGGTCGCTGGCGTGCTGCTGGTCTGAGTCACCGCCCGTTGCGGGTGTCAGTAGGCAGCGGCAGCGCTTCTGTGCGGCTACCCGAACGAACCCGATACCGGGAGGCCTTGCCGAATCCGTGTAACGCCTCTGCGTTGCCTGCGATCTACTTTCCCCGGGGGTAGCGGCAATGAGGGGAGGTCGCGTCATGGAGCGCAAGTATTGGTACGTGATGATGCACATCAACGGATGGGCGGTGCGCGAAGGGGAGGGCATCCTGGCCGCTGGTGCGGCAAGGCAGTTCAGGCTGCAGGATGAGGCGCTGGAATACGCGCGGTCCCAGGCGCGTGCGGCCCACCGGGCCACGGGCGCGCTGACCGGCGTGCGCATCCAAGGTAGCGATGCGCGTTGGCGCGAAGGTTGGTCCTACGGACTGGATCCGGTGTCCGCGAGCGGATGAGCGCGCCGAGCCGGCGCGCCGGTGCAGCCGGCACATGTCGCCGCGGCTGCCACGCAGCGCGCAGGCGCATGCACGGCCCTTCCACGCCATCGGCTATCGTGCTGCCCCGGTGGCAGGGAGATCGCCAATGCGCAACATGCTCGACTTCAGTTCCTGGAATGCGCTGCTCACCACGCTGTTCGGGCTGGTCGTGGTGTCGCTCGTCGCCGTGGGCATCCGCCTGGTTTTCATGCAGACGCTGCAACGGCGACGCGAGCGCGAAAACCGGCAGATCAACGAACGCCTGAAGACGTTGATCGCCGCCTACAAGGTGCTGGGCGGTTCTTTCACCGGCGAGCTGAGCGTGGATCCGAGCCACTTGCGCGAACTGCGGGCCCGGCCGCCGCTGGAAGGCGAGGGCGAGGCTTCCGCCGGCAACGGCTCGGACAGGCGGCGCCGTATCCGCGATGCAGTGGAAGCGGCACTTTCGGACGTCGTGCTGCTCGGCACCGAGGAACAGGTGCGGCTGGCTGCGCACGCGGCCACCGAAATGGTCGCTGGCCGTCCCGTGGAGACCGGCGCGCTGGTGGTGTCGCTGCGCGACTTCATCCGCCAGGCCCTGGACCTGGCGCCGATCCCTTCCTCGCTGCCCATCCCCTCGCAGGGCCCGACCCGGACCGGCGGGGGCGCACGCGGCAAGGATGCCGCCGAAGGCAAGCGCGCTGGCGGCGGGGGTGGCGGTGGTGGTGGCATGGGGGGCGGGATGGGGGGCGGAATGGGCATGGGCGGCGTGCATCATGCGGACGACGACGCCCTGTCTTCACGGGATGCCTGAAGCGCACAGATTCGATGCAGCCGCTTGTCGTACGATCGCCGCCACAGGGGCCATCGTGTTGTCGAGCGGGGCGAGTGCCATGTTGAGCCGAGCAGAGATCGATCGCTGCCTGGATACGTTGCAGGACCAGCTGCCGGACTTGCGCAGCGACGAGGATGCCGATTTCGATTTCCTGGCCTTCCAGGCGCAGGCCGACCGCATCCGGGCCGACGCCGCAGCCGAAGACGTCGAACATGTGCGCGGCCGCCTGCAGGCCATGCTGGAACAGGCCGGCCTGATCCCGAGTGATGCGGAAGCCGAGCGCCGCCGCTGACGTCCTCGCCCGCTCGCGTGCATGCCACGTGAAAGCTGCGCGATTGGAGTTTCAATCGCAACCAAGCCGCTGCTTCGTCCCTCTCCAGCCGGAGTGAGGCGTGGAATAGATTGCCGCCATCTGCGGCATGTCGTGATGCGGATCGCGCAGTGATACGTGCGCCGGTGCACATTTTTTTGCCACGCGTGCAAGGCGCGTGAACATGGCAAAGACGAACTTGAACCAAAAACCCCACGCGCGCCATTTTTTTGGCGCCGGGGGATTGTCGAAAGCGTTTTCTATGCCATAGTGCGTCGCAACAACGCTTTGCCTAACGCAACAACGCTTCCCCCATAACGTTGAAGTCGGCGATCCGTCGGTGGCCTGTCACCGGCAGCAAGGCAACTCCATCACCTGCGTTCACCGCTGCCTGGCTTCGTGCCAGTCGGAGTGGACGAGGTCGTCCCGAAAAACCCGATCGAGGCGGTGATCCCCACGCATGAGTTACTCGACCAGAAGTAGACGCCTGACACGGTTGTGGCTGTCGCTCGGCCTGATGTCCCTGCTGGCGGCATGCCACGGAACGTCACACATGGCGAAGGAACTGCCCCAGCCCGACCCGTTGGCCCTGGCCACGGTGCAGCCGGAGTACCGGCTTTCGCCCGGCGACGTGCTTCTGGTGAAGGTCTTCCAGGTCGACGATCTCGAGCGACAGATTCGCGTGGACAACGACGGCAACGTGACCCTGCCGCTGATCGGCAGCGTGAGCGCCGCCGGCAAGGGCGTGGCGGAATTCGAACGAGAAGTCGCCGACCGCTACCGCAAGAGCTATCTGCAAGACCCGCAGGTGTCGGTATTCGTGCAGGAAGCCAACGGCCGCCGCGTCACCGTCACCGGCGCGGTCGACGAGCCCGGCATCTATCCGGTCATCGGCGCCAACCTCACGCTGCAGCAGGCCATCGCCCAGGCCAAGGGCGTGAGCAACATCGCCAGCCGCGGCAACATCATCGTGTTCCGCACGGTGCAGGGGCAGAAGATGATCGCGCGCTTCGACCTCGGTGACATCGAGCATGGCAAGTCACCGGACCCGGAGATCTATGGCGGCGACATCGTCGTCGTGTATCGCTCGGACGCGCGCCTGCTGCTGCGCACGGTGCTGGAGCTGACGCCGTTCGTCATGGTGTGGCGGGCCTACCGATGACCCAGCACGACACCCCGACCCTGCACACCCACGTGCACCATCACCCCGAGCTGGGCCTGCGCGATTACTGGCACGCCCTGCTGGCGCAGCGTTGGCTGATCGTCGGTATCACCGCGGCCATCGTGCTTGTCGCGCTGGGCGTCACCTTGCTGATGACCCCCTCCTATCGCGCCACCAGTACCCTGCAGATCGAGCGCGAGGCGCTCAACGTGGTGAATGTCGAGAACCTGATGCCGGCCGAATCGCCGCAGGATCGCGACTTCTACGAGACCCAGTACGAACTGCTGCAGAGCCGCTCGCTGGCCCGCCAGGTGGTGCGCGAGGCCCAACTGGCGAACGACCCGTACTTCCGCCCGTTGGTGGACAAGGTCACCGCGAAGTTCGATGCCACGCACCCGGAAGGGGGCAAGCAGTCGCCGGAACGCCAGGCGGCGGTGGAGCGCGCGCTGATGGCCGCGCTGCTCGATGGCCTGGAGATCGAGCCGATCCGCAACTCCCGGCTGGTGCGCATCAACTTCGATTCGCCCGACCCGCGCGTGGCCGCCAAGGTGGCCAATGCCTACGCTCGCGTGTTCATCGTGAGCAACCAGCAACGGCGCATGCAGGCATCGGCATTCGCCACCAAGTACCTGTCCGAGCGCCTGGAGCAGCTGCAGGCTCGCGTGGAGGACTCCGAGCGCAAGCTGGTGGCGTATTCCAGCCAGGAAATGATCGTGCCGGTAGGCGAGGACAAGCCTTCGCTGCCCGCGCAGAACCTGAGCGAGCTCAATGCGCTGCTGGCCGGCGCGCAGGACCAGCGCATCAAGTCGGAGGCCGCCTGGCGCCAGGCCAGCCGGGGTGATGGCATGGCGCTGCCGCAGGTCATCTCCAACCCGCTGATCCAGCAGCTGCGGGCCGAGCAGGTCCGGCTCAATGCCGAATACCAGCAGAAGCTCTCCACCTTCAAGCCGGATTACCCGGAGATGCAGCGCCTGAAGTCGCAGATGACCGAGGTGCAGCGCCAGATCAACGGCGAGGTGCTCAACATCCGCCAGGCGCTGAAGGCGCAGTACGACGCCGACAGCCAGCAGGAGCAGCTGATGAACGAGCGCATCACCGCGCTCAAGGGTGATGAGCTGGACCTGCAGACGCGCTCGATCCGCTACAACCTGCTCAAGCGCGAAGCCGACACCAACCGCCAGCTCTATGACGCGCTGCTGCAGCGTTTCAAGGAGATCGGCGTGGCCGGGAACGTGGGCAACAACAACGTCTCCATCGTCGATGGCGCCGATGTGCCGAGCAATCCCAACATGCCGAAGCTGCCGCTGAATGTGGCGCTGGCGCTGGTGTTCGGCCTGTTCATCGGCATCGCGGTGGCATTGCTGCGTTTCCTGCTGCGCGATCCGTCTGAACCGGCAAGAGCGTGATGCAGGCAACGTTGTGCCCGGGTCAACTTGGTGACAGGTGGTTCAGGGTCAAAGCAGCGCGATGGATTAGGTTCCAAGTCGCAGTGAACGTGGTCGGGAGGGTGGTGTGGCGGATGTAACAGACGGGCGGCGGTGAGGGCACCGCCGGGTGAAAAGGGCTGTCGCGGGATCCGGGGTCGACGTAGGAGGGCGTCGCTGATCCATGCGGCAGGCGATCGAGGCCTGAAGGCGCAGCGTGTTCCCCCACGCGCGCGACGCCGGAAGGTTTGGAGGACATTCCCATGTTGTTGGCCGATCTGAGCAGTGCGACCTATACGGCGACTTCGCCGCGATTGTTGACCAAATACTCCGCCGCCGCGGACCTGGTGTTGCGCGTCTTCGACGTGGCCGTGGTGGTGGCCAGCGCCCTGTGCGCGTATCGCATCCTCTATGGCACCTGGGTGCCGGCGGCGGCATATCGCGTCGCCATCGGGACCACGGCGCTATACGCGGTGATCTGTTTCGCCACCTTCCCGTTGTATCGCAGCTGGCGCGGGCGCGGCCTGCGCCAGGAACTGCTGGTGCTCGGTGCCGCCTTCGGCGGCGTGTTCGCGCTGTTCTCGGTGCATGCGCTCGTGGTGCAGTTCGGCCAGGGCGTGTCGCGCGTGTGGATCGGCGTGTGGTTCGCCGGTGCGCTGGGCAGCCTGCTGCTCTCGCGCACGCTTTTGCGCATGCTGCTCAACAACCTGCGCAGCCGCGGGGTGGATACGCAGCGCGTGGTAGTGGTGGGTTTGCGCCACCCGGTCATGAAGATCCAGCAGCACCTCGCGCGCAACCCCTGGGTGGGCATGCAGGTGGTGGGGTACTTCAGCAGCCGCTACGACCTCACCCTGGCCGACCATCGCCAGGAGGACCTGCCATGCCTGGGCAGCCCGGATGGCCTGATCGCCTATCTGGAGGCCAACCACGTCGACCAGGTGTGGATCTCGCTGCCGCTGGGCGAGCGCGACCACATCAAGCAGCTGCTGGAAGGGCTGGACCGCTACCCGATCAACGTCAAGCTGGTACCGGACCTGTTCGACTTCGGCATGCTCAACCAGTCGGGCGAGGTGATCGGCAACGTGCCGGTGATCAACCTGCGCCAGGGTGGCGTGGATCGCGACAGTTACTTCATCGTGGCCAAGGCGATGCAGGACAAGATCGTCGCGGTCGCGGCGCTGCTGGTGTTGTGGCCGGTGATGCTGGCCTGCGCGCTGGGCGTGAAGCTGAGCTCGCCGGGTCCGGTGCTGTTCCGCCAGCGCCGGCACGGCCTGGGGGGACGCGAGTTCTGGATGCTCAAGTTCCGCTCGATGCGCGTGCACGACGACAGCGAGCATGTGCAGCAGGCCACGCGAAATGACAGCCGCATCACCCGCTTCGGCGCGTTCCTGCGCCGCTCCAGCCTGGATGAGTTGCCGCAGATCTTCAACGTGCTCGGCGGCAGCATGTCGGTGGTGGGGCCGCGTCCGCATGCGGCGCAGCACAACACCCACTACGAGAAGCTGATCCACCATTACATGCAGCGCCATTACGTCAAGCCGGGCATCACCGGCTGGGCGCAGGTCAATGGGTTCCGGGGCGAAACCCCGGAGCTGCGCACGATGAAAAAGCGCATCCAGTACGACCTGGACTACATCCGCCGCTGGTCGCTGTGGCTGGACGTGCGGATCATCGTGCTGACCGCGGTACGGGTGCTCGGCCAGAAGAACGCCTACTGATGTCGGCCATCGGTGCCCACGCCGGCGTGCCGGCGCCGTCGCCCGCGTGGGCGACGGCGCTGCCGCCGCAGGTCGCGCACCGCGTGCGCTGGCGCAACGTGGCCATCGAGTGCGTGCTGCTGCTGGCGGTGGGGTACAACTTCCTGCTCGCGGTGATCAACGCCAAGGTGTTCACCGTGCGGCCGGCGATGACCTATGCCGTCGAGTTCGCGCTGTATGGCGCCTGCTTCGTGCTGGGTGTGCTGTCGCTGGACCGCAAGCGGGCCGCGCTGGTGATCGGCGGGCTGGCCTTCATTGTCGGGCTGGTGCTGCTGCGCTTCTTCCTCACCTGGCAGTTCGACCCCAAGTTCCTGCGCGATGCACTGATTCCCTTCGCCTTCCTCGTGCTTGGCTGTGCGTATCGCGGTTCGGTGCCGAAGCTGTGCGTGCGCCTGACGCTGGTGATCGCGTTGGTCGCCGGTTTCGAGCTGGCCGCGCCGACCACCTATGGCGACGTGGTCAACCCGAAGAGCTATTTCGTCAATGCCCGTGGCTTCAGCGCGTCGGGCTTCTGGAACGAAGACAGCAACCTGTTCGTCAGTGCCACGCGCCCCGGCGCGCGCAACTTCCTGCCTTCGAGCAACCTGCCTCGCGCCTCCTCGGTATTCATCGAGCCGGTGACGATGGGCAACTACATCATCTTCTTTGCCGCCGTGCTGCTGGCGTTCCGGCGCTGGCTGAGCGGTTGGAAACAATTGTTGAGCATCGGCCTGATCGGCTTCCTCATCGTCGCCTCCGACGGCCGCCTGGCCGCCGGCACCTGCGTCCTGATGGCGGTGCTCGCCCCCTTCCTGCGGCGCGTGGACCAGCGGCTAGCCTTCGGACTGTTCCTCCTCGTCCTGTTCGGAGGCTGGCTGCTGGTCACCGCGGCGGGGGTGCAGGCCTACGAGGACACCACGCTGGGCCGCATCTTCTTCACCGTCGACTCGATCTCGCACCTTTCCCTGCCAGCCTGGCTGGGACTGGATACGGATGCGGCGTACCGCTACTTCGACAGCGGCATTGCGTACTTCATCGTCTCCCAGTCGATCTTCGGGGTGATGGCCTTCCTGCTGGCGTATTCGTTCCTGCTGTTCCTTCCCGGCACGGAGGGACAGACCTTCAAGCAATTGGCGATCTTCGCCTTCGCGCTGAGCCTGTTGGTGTCCAACGGCTATTTCTCGATCAAGACCGCCGCGCTGTGGTGGTTCGTCTGCGGCTGGCTGTGGCAGGGCGCGCCCGTGCTGCCCTCGGCGCAGCGGTTGTGGCGGGAGCGCGCGGCGCGGGCCGGAGACCAGCCATGAACGCGGTGGCACGCGACCGCGACGGGCGCATCGACGCCACCCGCGCTATTGCCATCGTGCTGGTGGTGCTGGGCCACGCCAAGGGCGTGCCGCAGGCGTACACGCTGCTGGCTTTCAGTTTCCACGTGCCGCTGTTCTTCTTTCTTTCCGGCTGGGTGGGTGCGGCGTATGGCCGCCCGCGCGGCGATGCGCAAACGTGGGGCAAGCTCGTCCGCGGGCTGGTCGTGCCTTACGTGTTCTTCTTCTTCGTGGCCTATGCCTATTGGTTGGCGACGCGGCATATCGGCGCCAAGGCCGCGCGCTGGGGCGCATTGCCCTGGTGGGACCCGCTGGCAGGCCTGGTGCAGGGCACCGGCGAAGGGCTCTACGTGCAGCCGGCGCTGTGGTTCCTGCCGGCGCTGTTCGTTACCGCCATCGCGTTCCACTACCTGGGCAAGCGCCTGCCCGCCGCCGTGCTGGCCGCTGCGATGGCCGTCGTCGCGTGCCTGTGGTGCGCGTGGTTCCCGGGGCAGGGCGTCCGCCTGCCGTGGGGCCTGGACGTGCTGCCGGTCTCGCTGTTCTTCTTCGCCGCCGGCGCGGCATTCGCGAGGCATGCGCAAAAGGCCGCAGCGCACCCGGCGTTGCGTTGGTGGGGCATCCCGTTGCTGCTGGCGGTGCTGTGGCTGCCGCTGGCCTGGATCAATGGCAAGGTCGACGTGAATTTGCTGCGCTTCGGCCAATGGCCGGCGCTGTTCCTGCTGGTTGCGCTGCTGGGCACGGCGCTGATGCTGCATGTCGGCGGCTGGCTCCAGCGCGTGCCCGGGGTGCAGTGGATCGGCCGCAACACGCTGTTGATCCTGTGCACGCATTTCCTGGTGCTGTTCTTCCTGTCCGGCGTGCGCGCCCTGGCTGGCATCTCCGCGCCGCCCGGGCCGGTCTGGGCGGTGTTCGCCAGCGCCGTGGCCATCGCCGCGGCGGTACCTCTGCGCGTGGTGCTGGCGCGCTGGGCGCCATGGACGCTCGGATTGTCACCCGGCCCGCGCTCGCGCGCGCCGATCCAAGCTACTCCCGAGGTAGGTTCGCAATGAGAGTCGTGCACGTGGTTCGCCAGTTCCATCCTTCCGTCGGCGGCATGGAGGAGGTCGTGCTCAACGTGGCGCGTCAGCACCAGCAGCAGGGCGGCCAGGCCGAGGTGCTGACACTGGACCGCCTGTTTACCGCACCCGAAGCGCGCCTGGAGACGCACGACGAAGTGGACGGTATCGCGATTCACCGTATCGGCTATCGCGGGTCCTCGCGTTACCCGCTGGCGCCAGCCGTGCTTTCCCACCTGCAGGGCGCCGACCTGGTGCACGTGCACGGCATCGATTTCTTCTATGACTTCCTGGCCATGACCCGCCCGCTGCACCGCAAGCCGATGGTGGTTTCCACGCATGGTGGCTTCTTCCACACGGCCTATGCCTCGCGCCTCAAACAGCTGTGGTTCCGCACGCTGACCCGTGCCTCGGCGCGCGCCTATGCGCGAGTCATCGCCACCAGCGAGAACGATGGCCGGTTGTTTTCGCAGATCGTGCCGGGCCACCGCCTGCGGGTGATCGAGAACGGGGTGGACGTGGCCAAGTTCGCCGGGCGCGGCAGCCCGCAGGCCGGTCGCACGCTGGTGTATTTCGGGCGCTGGTCGGTCAACAAAGGCCTGATGGAGACGCTGGACCTGCTCGCCGCGCTGCGCCGGCGCGATCCGCGCTGGCGCTTGCTGCTGGCCGGCCGCGAATACGACTTCGACCTGGCCACGCTGCGGCAGGCCATCGCCACGCGTGGGCTGGAGGACGCCGTGCAGCTGGTGTCCTCGCCCAGCCCCCCGCAATTGGCCAAGCTGCTCGAACAGGCGCAGTTCTTCGTCTGCCTGTCGCGCCACGAGGGGTTCGGCATTGCCGCCGTGGAGGCCATGAGCGCCGGGCTGCTGCCGGTGCTCAGCGATATTCCACCGTTCGCGCGGCTGCATCGCGAATCCGCCTTGGGCGTGCTGGTGCAGCCCGCCGACGCCGAAGGCGCCGCCATCCGCGTGCAGGCGCTGGCAGAGGCCAGCGATGCCGACTTGCCGGCGCTGCGCGAGCAAGCGATGGCGTTCTCCGCCCGCTACGACTGGCGGCAGATTGCGCGCCAGTACCAGGACGAATACCGCTTCGCCCTGGACCCGCGTGCCGCAGCGGAGGTGGCGTGATGGCCGCGCGACAAGCCGCCCCGTCGATGGTGGTGATGTTCTCCACCGAGCCGACAGGCGAGAAGACCAACCCGTATCTCACCCAGCTTTACCGTTCGTTGCCGGACAACGTCGGCCTGCGCTATTTCTCCATGCGCCAGGCGCTGCTGTCGCGCTACGACGTGCTCCACGTGCACTGGCCCGAATACCTGATGCGCCACCCCAGCCGCGCCGGCACCTGGGCCAAGCGCGCGTGCGCCGCGCTGCTGCTGCTGCGCCTGCAGCTCACCCATACCCCCGTGGTACGCACGCTGCACAACCTGCAGCCGCACGAGAGCCAGGGCCGCGTCGAGCAATGGCTGCTCGGCTGGATGGACCGCCTGACGCGGCGCTGGATCCGCATCAATGCGGTGACCCCGGCACGCCCGCCGTTCACCGATACGATCCTGCACGGGCATTACAGCGACTGGTTCGCCACGTTCCCGCAGCCGGCCACCCAGCGCGGCCGCCTGCTGCATTTCGGCCTGATTCGCCCGTACAAGGGCGTGGAGACCTTGCTGGAGGTCGTGCGCGATACGCCGGACCCGACCTTGCAGCTGCGCATCTGCGGCAACCCCGCCGACGCGCAGGTGCGCCGCACGGTGGAGGATGCCTGCGCCGCCGATCCACGCATCAGTGCGCACCTGGCCTACGTGGACGATGCCGAACTGGCACGCGAGGTCGGCCTCTCGGAAATGGTGGTGCTGCCGTACAAGCAGATGCACAACTCCGGCACGCTGCTGCTGGCCCTCTCGCTGCATCGCCCGGTGCTGGCGCCCTGGAGTGAATCCAACGCCGCCGTGGCCGAGGAAGTCGGGCCGGGCTGGGTCCACCTGTATCGAGGTGAGCTCGACAGCCAGGTGCTCGTCGATGCACTGGCACGCCTGCGCGATGCGCCGCGCAGCGACGCGCCCGACCTTTCGCGCCGCGATTGGCGGAAGATCGGCCAGCAGCATTACCGCACCTATCTCGAAGCGCTGGGCCACGACAGCGAGGCCTATGCATGAGCAGCGAGGCCGCGCGAATGTCCCCGCCCGCACCCAGGCTCGGTGCCCGCGCCGCAGGTGGCGCGTTCGTCACCATGGCAGGGCAGGGCGTGCGCGTGGCCGTGCAGTTCGGCGGCATCATCCTGCTCGCCAGGCTCCTCACTCCGCATGACTACGGCCTGATGGCCATGGTCACGGCCATCGTCGGCGCGGCGGAAATCCTGCGCGACTTCGGCCTGTCCTCGGCGGCGATCCAGGCCAAGGAGGTCAGCCGGCAGCAACGCGACAACCTGTTCTGGATCAACACCGGCATCGGGCTGGTGCTGGCCGTGGCGGTGTTTGCCGGCGCCAACGCGCTGGCCGCGTTCTATCACGAGCCGGCACTGGTGCAGATTTCGCAGGCATTGGCGGTCACGTTCCTGCTCAGCGGCATGACCACCCAATTCCGTGCCCACCTGAGCCGCGGCCTTCGCTTTGGCCAGTTGGCGGTGAGCGATGTGGGCGCACAGGTCGCCGGCCTGTGCGCGGCCGTGGCTGCCGCGCTGGCCGGGCTGGGATTCTGGGCACTGGTGCTGCAGCAGGTCGTGCAGGCCGGGGTGCAGCTCCTGCTCACCGTGGCGTGCGCGCGCTGGCTGCCCCGCGGCTACGACCGCGCCGCGCCGATGCGGCAGTTCCTCGGCTTCGGCTGGAACCTGATGCTTGCGCAATTGCTCGGCTATGCCAGCCGCAACGTCGGCCAAGTGATCATCGGCGCGCGGACCGGCGCCGAAGCGCTGGGCCTGTACAACCGCGCCTTCCAGCTGCTGATGATGCCGCTGAACCAGATCAACGCACCGGCCACCACCGTCGCGTTGCCGGTGCTCTCGCAGCTGCAGGACGAACGCGAGCGCTTCACCGCCTTCCTGGTGCGCGGGCAGACGGTGATGGTGCATCTCATCGTGGCCACTTTCGCCTTTGCCTGCGCACAGGCGCTGCCGCTGATGGTGCTGGTACTCGGAGAGCAATGGCGTCCGGCGGTACCCCTGTTCCAGTGGCTGACGGCCGGCGGCGTCTTCCAGACCACCGCCTACGCTGCCTACTGGGTGTTCCTTGCCAAGGGCCTGATGGGCGCGCAGCTGCGCTATTCGGTGGTGACGCGGGTGCTGCTGATCGCCTGCATCTTTGCCGGCTCCTGGTGGGGCGTGGAAGGCGTGGCGGCCGGTTACTCGTTCGGCCTGCTGGTGATGTGGCCGCTGTCGCTGTACTGGGTGGGCCGCGTGAGCGATATCCCCGTGTGGACCGTGTTCGCCAACGGGCTTCGCGCGGTCGTCGGCTATGGCGTGTGCGCGGTCGCCTCGTGGGCCGCGTCCTGGTGGCTGGGCGGCGCGCTCTGGCGCCAGCTTGCCGTGGGTACCGGCGCCATGCTCGCCGCTTTCCTCCTTGTCTTCGTCGCCTGGCCGGCGTTCCGCCGCGACGTGCTGTCCATCCTGCAGACCCGCCACCTGATCGCCGAAGCCCGGAGCCGCCGATGAATGCCCTCCTGTCCACTCCCTCGCGCAGCGAAGCGCGCGTGCCGCGTTATCTGGTGCTCTCGGCGCACGATTACCGCACCCCGCGCCGCGCCAATATCCATTTCATCGCCGAGCAGCTGGCCCTGCGCGGGCAGACCCGTTTCTTCTCGCTGCGCTACAGCCGCCTCTCGCGCTGGAAGGGCGATGCCCGCCTGCCGCTGGATGACACCGCCAACCAGGTGGTCGAACACCGCGGCGTGGAGTGCTACTTGTGGCGGGCGCTGGTGCATCCGTTCAATACGCGCAAGCGCTGGGCACGGCCGATCGAAAACGCGATGTTCGACTGGTACGCGCGCCACCCGCCGGAAATCCTGCGGCAGTGGATCGTCGAATCGGACGTGATCGTGTTCGAGAGCGGCACCGCCATTGCCTTCATCGAACTGGCGCGCCGGCTCAACCCGCGTGCGCGGCTGGTCTATCGCGCCTCCGATGCGCTGTCGGCCATCGACGTGGCCGACTGGGTCGCGCGCACCTTCGACAAGGTGGCGCCGCAGCTGGACGTGATCGCGCTGGTGTCGCCGGCGATGGCGGGGGAAATCGCCAGCCGCGACAACGTCTTCCACGTCGGCCACGGCATCGACCACGACCTGGACGCGCTCGGCGACCCTTCGCCGTATGGCGAGGGCCTGCACGCGGTGGCGGTGGGTTCGATGCTGTTCGATCCACGTTTTTTCGTCACCGCCAGCCGTGTGTTCCCACAGGTGACCTTCCACGTCATCGGCTCGGGCATGGGGCGCCATCCCGACTACGGCGACAACGTGGTCGTGTACGGCGAGATGAAGCACGCCGACACCATCCGCTACATCAAGCATGCGCAGGTCGGCATCGCGCCGTATGCCTCCCAGCAGGTACCGGCCTACCTGGCCGACAGCTCGATGAAGTTGCTGCAATACGATTTCTTCGGCCTGCCGGCGGTGTGCCCGCATGCGGTGGTGGGCGACTACCGCTCTCGCTTCGGCTATACGCCCGGCGACGAGGCCTCCATCGTGTCGGCGATGTCGCTGGCCCTGGCCGCCCCGCGCGAACGCCTGCGCCAGTGCCTGGACTGGTCGCAGACCACCGACCGCGTGCTCGACCCCACGCAATACCCCGACACCCGCCTCGCCCTCGTGCGCTGATCCTTCTCCCGAGACCTCTCCATGCCCAACGCCCTGCTGCACCGCTGGATCACCCACGCCGAGCGCCGCGCCATGTTCTGGTGGCAGCCCAAGGACGGCCGCATCAACATGGGCGACCAGCTCTCGCAGGTGATCGTCGCGCGCACGCTGGGGCTGCGCGACCTGGAACTGATCGACAAGCCGGCCAACGGCCAGCGCCTGTTCGCCATCGGCTCGGTGCTGCACTTCGCGCGTACCGGCGACACCGTGTGGGGCAGCGGCATCAACGGCAAGATTGCCGCCGGCGCGCACCAGTTCGGCATGCTCGACGTGCGCGCGGTACGCGGCCCGCGCACGCGGCAATACCTGCTTGATCGCGGCATCCCGGTCCCCGAGGTCTATGGCGATCCCGGCCTGCTGATGCCGCTGTTTTTCCCGCCCGAACTGCTGGGCGGCGGCACGCCACGCGATGTCGTGGTGGTGCCGCATTTCAACGAGCCGCCGGAGAAGTACCGCGACTTCGCCGGCCAGCTGGTGGCTCCGGACTGCCCGCCGGTGACCTTCATGCGCCGCCTGCTCGGCGCGCGGCTGGTGGTGAGCAGTTCCTTGCACGGGCTCATCCTGGCCGAGGCCTATGGCATTCCCGCGGTGTACCTGGACTGGGGCAACGGCGAGGATCGCTTCAAGTACGACGACTACTACCGCGGCACCGGCCGCACCGAATGGCATGCCGGCGGGAGCGTCGCCGAGTGCGTCGCGCTGGGCGGGAACGGGCCATTCGACCTGGCCGCAGTGCAGCGAGGCTTGCTCGATGCGTTCCCCTACGACTTGTGGACGCAGGCATGAGCGGCGAGCGGGTGACCTCGCGGTTGGACATGGACAACCGGCGGTTCGCGGTCGGCGAGGTCGTGCGGCTCGGCGGCTTCCCGGTGCTCTCCACCACGCAGGAGGCTTTCGCACGCGAACTGTTTGCCGCGCAAGCGCGCGGCGAGCAGCGCCTGGTGTGCTTTGCCAACACCAACTTCGTCGTGCAGTGCCAGGGCCTGCGGGAACGGCTGGCCGCGCCTTCCGTGCGAATCGTCAACGACGGCATCGGCATGGACCTGGCCGCGCGCTGGCTGCACGGGCGGCGCTTTGCCGGCAATCTCAACGGCACCGACTTGATTCCCTACCTGTGCCGGCACGCGGGCCGTCCCTTGCGCTTCTTCCTGCTCGGCGGACAGCCGGGCGTGGCACAGGCCGCCGCGCGCGCGCTGCGCGAGCAGCATGGGCAGCAGGTGGTGGGCACCTGCGATGGCTACGAGGAACGACGCCAGGCGGGCGATGCACTGCCCGCGCGCATCAACGACAGCGATGCCGACGTGCTGCTGGTGGCCTTCGGCAACCCGTTGCAGGAACAGTGGATGCTCGATCATGCCGCCCAGCTGCGCACGCCGTTGGTGTTCGGCGTTGGCGCGCTGCTCGACTTTCTTTCCGGCAACGCGCGTCGCGCGCCGGCGTGGGTCCGGCGCTACCGGCTGGAATGGCTGTACCGGCTCGCCCACGAGCCGCGACGCCTGCTCAAGCGCTACAGCTGGGACCTGCTGGTGTTCTTCCGTACGTGTCGCGCGCGCCGGCAGGACTGAAGCGGCCACGCTAGGATGCGGCCATGGACGCCGCCGCCCTTGCCCTCGTCACCCGTCTCGGCCTGGCACCGCACCCGGAGGGCGGGCATTTCCGCCGCTGCTACGAATCGGCATTGCGCCATGACGGGCGCCCCGCGCTGACCGCCATCCACTACCTCCTGACCCGCGGCGAACGCAGCCGCTGGCATCGCGTGGATGCCGACGAATGCTGGCACTGGCAGCAGGGCGGCGTGCTGGAGCTGCGCATGCTCGACCCGCAGGCGCGCAGCCTGCATGTGTGCCGGCTCGGCGCGGCCGAGGCCGGCGAGCCGCCCATGCAGGTCGTGCCTGCGGGGTGGTGGCAGGCCGCGCGCCCGCTGGATTCCTACACGCTGGTGGCCTGCACGGTCTCGCCGGGCTTCGTGTGGGACCAATTCGCGCTGATGGCCGCGGACGACCCGCTGGCCGATTGGTTGCGCACGCAGGGGCAGTGGCCTTGAGCAGCCAACGAATCGCTAACGCAAGTTCGCGTCGCATCGTCTAGCGTTCGCGCATTCAGGGATTAGCGGGGGGCTCATGCGCGAAGCGGTTCGCAATGTCGTGGTGCGGTCGGTGCTGGCCTTGGCGTGGATGGCGTCCGCCGCGGCGGCACAGGAGGCGGCGGCCCCGCCCGTGGCCGCGCCGGTATCGGGGCAGGGCGGCATCGTCGATCTCGACGCGATGGTGGTGCGCGGCGTGCAGCCCGGGCCGGGCCTGTGGAAGGTCACGCAGGGCGAGCACACGCTGTGGATCCTCGGCACGATCGCGCCGCTGCCCGGCAACATGACCTGGCAGGCGGACGAGGTCGAGCAGGCCATCGCGCAATCGCAGCAGATCCTGGCCTCGCCCTCGGTGAAGCTCGATGCCGACGTGGGCTTCTTCGGCAAGCTGGCGCTGGTGCCTTCGGCGATGAAGGCGATGAAGAACCCGGACGGCGCCACCTTGCAGGAGGTGTTGCCGGCGGATCTGTACGCGCGCTGGGTTCCGTTGAAGGCCTACTACCTCGGCCGCGATGGCGGCATCGAGAAGAAGCGCCCGATGATGGCCGCCGGCGAGTTGTACCAGGCCGCGATCAAGAAGAACGGCCTGTCGCGCAAGCCGGTGGTCTGGCCAGTAGTGGAGGCGGCGGCCAAGCGCCACGGCCTCAAGCCGACGCCGACCACGCTGGAGTTCAAGGTCACCGATCCCAAGCAGGCGCTGCGCGAATTCACCGCCGGCGGCATGAACGACACGGCATGCTTCCGCAGCCTGCTCAATGCGGTGCAGAACGACCTGCCGACGATGGTGGAGCGGGCGAACGCGTGGGCGGTGGGTGATATCGAGCGGCTGCGCAACATGCCACGCGAAGATCCGATGGCCGCGTGCAGCGCGGCGATCTCGCAGACGCAGTTCGCGCGCAACCGTGGCATGGACAGGCTGGAGGAGCGCCTGCGCGAGCATTGGGTGGGAATCGTGCGCAAGTCGCTGCGCACCAATACCGGCACGTTCGCGGTGTTGCCGCTGAGCGTGTTGCTGGCGCCGAACGGGTATCTGGACGCGTTGCGCGCCGAGGGATACGAGATCACCGCGCCGGAATAGCGCGGTGATCCTTGCGGCGTTCGATCTTCGTTGCGCTTGATCCAGCCGCGCTCAGACCGCCGCGCTCAGCGGCGGCGGCGTGGCGATGTCCGGCCAGCGCTTGAGTACCGCCGCGCGGATGCCGGCCGCGTCGATGCCGGCTTCGGCCAGCAGGTCCTCGCGGCTGGCGTGATGCTGGAATGCATCGGGCAGGCCCAGGTGCAGCACCGGGCGCAGCACGCCCTCGGCATTGAACAACTCCGATACGCCGGAGCCGGCGCCGCCGGCCACCACGTTGTCCTCGATGGTCACGAAGCCTTCGTGGTTCTGTGCCAGCTGCAGCAGCAGCGCACGGTCCAGCGGCTTGACGAAACGCATGTTGACCACGGTCAGGCCCAGCTCGGCACCGACCTGCTCGGCGGCCGGCACCGTGGCGCCGAACGCCAGCAAGGCGACGCGGCGGCCTTCGCGGCGCACCTGCGCCTTGCCGATCGGCAGCGTGGCCAGTTCAGTGCCTGCCGTGGCACCGGGGCCGGTGCCGCGCGGATAGCGCACCGCCGCCGGGCCCACGTGGCGATGGCCGGTGGTGAGCATCTGCCGCGCCTCGGCCTCGTCGGCCGGCGCCATCACCACCAGGTTCGGCACGCAGCGCAGGAAGCTCAGGTCCAGGTTGCCGGCATGCGTGGCACCGTCCGGGCCCACCACGCCGCCGCGGTCGATCGCGAACAACACGTCCAGGTTCTGCACCGCCACGTCGTGCACCAGTTGGTCGTACGCACGCTGCAGGAAGGTCGAATAGATCGCCACCACCGGCTTGGCGCCCTGGGTGGCCATGCCCGCCGCCAGCGTCACCGCATGCTGCTCGGCGATGGCGGTATCGAAATAGCGCTGCGGGAATTCCTTGCTGAAACGCACCAGGCCCGAGCCTTCGCGCATCGCCGGGGTAATGCCCAGCAGCTTCGGATCGGCGGCGGCCATGTCGCACAGCCAGTCGCTGAAGATGTCGGTATAGGTCGGCTTCTTCACCGCGCCGGCCTTGGCGACCAGGCCCTTCTCCGGGTCGAACGGACCGACCGCGTGGTAGCCGATCTGGTCGCCCTCGGCCAGCTCGTAGCCCTTGCCCTTGGTGGTGATCACGTGCAGCAGCTGCGGACCCTTGAGCGTCTTGAGGGTCTTCAGCGCGCCCAGCAGGGCGGGCAGGTCGTGGCCGTCGATCGGGCCGGTGTAGTGGAAACCCATTTCCTCGAACAGCGTGGAGGGCACGAACATGCCCTTCCAGTGTTCTTCCCAACGGCGCACGAAGCGCGCGGTCGGGTTGTTCTTCTTGTCGCCGAGGATCTTCTTGCCGCCCTCGCGGATCGCATTGAGGGTGCGACTACCGGTCGCACGCCCCAGCATCTTGGTCAGCCCACCGACCGCCTCGGAGATCGACATGCGGTTGTCGTTGAGGATCACCAGCAGGTTCGGCTCCGGGTCCATGCCGCCGGCGTGGTTGAGCGCCTCGTAGGCCATGCCGGCGGTCATCGCGCCATCGCCGATCACCGCCACCACCTTGCGCTCGTCACCGGCCTGCTGCAGCGCGATGGCCATGCCCAGCGCCGCGGAGATCGAGGTGGACGAATGGCCCACGCCGAAGGTGTCGTAGGGGCTTTCCTCGCGCTTGGGGAACGGGGCCACGCCGTCCTTCTGCTTGACCGTATGGATCTGGTCGCGCCGGCCGGTCAGGATCTTGTGCGGGTAGGTCTGGTGGCCCACGTCCCACACCAGCTGGTCGACCGGCGTCTGGTAGAGGTAGTGCAGGGCGACCGTCAGTTCGATCACACCCAGGCCGGCGGCGAAGTGCCCGCCGCTTTTGCCCACGGATTCAATCAGATACGCCCGCAGTTCCTCGGCAATGGCCGGCAGCTCGTCCTCGCCGAAGCGGCGCAGGTCGGCCGGGGTCTGCACCTGGGACAGGCGGGGGTAGCGGGCGGAATCGATCATGGAGGTGGGGCGTGCTGAATGACTGGCTATTGTCCCGCCCCGGTGCGCGGGGGGCAAGAATGGCAGTTTTCCGTTCATTTGGGCGTGAAGGATTGCGGGCTCACTGTTCGATGGCAACCTCGCCGCCAGTCGTGGAGATCCCTTCTCCAAAACGTTCGATCAAATGCCGTCAGCGCTTCTGATGTCAGCAATTCGCTGAAGCTGCTGCAGGTAGTCTGCCTTCTTGGAGGCAAGCCAACGGACGACCGATGCATTATTCAATAGAGAGTTCCTTACGTAGGTTCTAACGATCTCTAGTTGAAGGCTAGAAGGTCCGTAGCTTTCTTCCAATAGCTTGGTATCGGCCTGGAGCGCAGCAAGCTCTCTTTCAAGTCGTTGCAGTGCTGCAGCGGGGGAGGCATTCTGATTCTGCCCGTTTGGTGGATCTAACAGTTGCTCAGCTGGCGTGTTCTGAAGGAGTGCAGTGGCTAATCGGATCGAGTAGTCACCGAGATTGATCATGGTGTGCGCTGCATCAATCTGCCGGAACGGCCGCATCTTTCGCAGGAGGCGAAACACGCCCGCAGCGACAGGCTTATCGGCAAGAGCTGTTGCGACGTCTTCGCTAATCCCCTCCAAGAGCCGAAATTTGTCACGAATGGTGCTCGGCGATATGTCTAGAGCGGCTGACAACTGTTCAATCGATACCCCGCGCTCGACAGCTCGCAGGATCATACGGTGCTCCTGTATCACGGATAGTCGATTGACATACTTGTTGTAGGTGTACCCCTCGTCATCAGTCGATAGCATGCAAGTTGCTGAAGCAGCGCCAATGTCTCTCAGAGCTTCAAGGCGTAAACGGCCATCCAATATAAGAAACTTATTTGGAGCACTCCTGTCTACCGTCACTGCAACTGGTTCAACTAGCCCGACTGCCTTGATCGATGCGACGATCTGGCGGTACTTGATCGACTGCTTCACTCCGCTCGGAATGTCGATGGTGTAGTGGAGTTGGTCAAGCGGGATCTGGATGCAACTCCGTTGGAAGCCAAGTCTGACTGCTTCTGATTTGGGCGTTGTCATCTTGCTTTTCCGGCAGGAAGTAGGTCAGCCAAAGGCTGTGGGATGGTTCGGAGGTCCTGCTCCCTCAGGAGGGCAAGGAACTCTTCATCACGGAAGAGGTCCCTCATAATTTCTCTGCACAGTAGGAGTGATCTTTCGACAAACTCAGCCTTCTTCTGGATCTTCCTGTGCATTTCGGCGTCTCGTTTATAGAGGTTGGACAAGTCCTCTGGGGTCATTTTTCTTCTGTTTGCTTGTCGTGAAAAGGTGGATGTACCACTCTTTCCGCTGTGCGAGCGCCGATCTAACAACCTTCTGACGATAGAGATCTTTCTGCCCTTCAAATCCCCGGTCTCGTAGGCATCTATCAACAGCTGCTGGACATCCTGGTCCTCCGATTTTGATATCTCGATTGCAAGATTCATCGACATGTGGCCCGCTTCTACAGCGGAAAGAAGTCGGCGTTCACCACGCTCAAGAAGATTTCCGACGATGTTTACCCAAGCTGCGGTGCATCCGAGTTTGGTGGCTATATCGCGATCTGAGTATCCGGAGCAGCGAAGATCTTGGACTCTGTCCATGATCTCAGCCGCACGAGGGGTTCGGCGCGCTACGTTCTCGATGATGCCCATTACATGACCGGTCTTCTCGTCTACGTTCAGAACAAGAGCTGGGACGCTCTTGTGGCCCAGTTGCTGGCAGGCTTCCAAGCGTCCTTGCCCACAGATGAGCACGTATGGGCGGGGGTCGTCAGGTGAGCTCGCGGGTCTGACGCTGATTGGGCGTTTGATTCCGACGGTTTCGATGCTACGAACAATGCTTCTGTGCGTCCGCTGATTGCGGACCCGTGGGTTGGATATATGGATGTCGGATATTTCTATCATCTTGATGCTGCCGTCATGGATGTTCATGAGGACTCCATCAGTAGGGCGCGACGTGTAAGTTCGAAGAGACTTTCGAGAGAGAGCGTTCTGTACGCATCCAGAGAGAATCCATTGTCCTCCCGGGTCGGCAAATTGGTCGGCGCAATGTCGAGCGACGGCAGTACGTAGAAGTCCTGAGGCTTTTGATTGCCGGAATCCATGCGGGCGATGACTACGATTTCTGTCTCAAGCGGTGTGGGAAGTTGGATCAGCCAGCGGTACGATCCGCCGGGTGTCTGACGGCAGCGGGCAATGGCTACCAGAATACGAAGCTCGCCGTTTACGTTGAGGATCTCATTTCCGTGACCTGTCTCTGCCTGGCCGCCGTGCTTCAAGATCCCGTCGATGGTTTCATCGAGGAGTGATTTACGGAAGCCTCTTATCTGCTGATTGATTTGCAGATATGCGTAGTCCCGTTTGGGCACATGCCCGATTAGCGAATATGCCCGTAGCAAGCTGCCGAACCTCGTTCGGAACACGCTGCTGGATGGGGAAGCCTCTTCTTCATCGATGAGTGCCTTCGACAGATCTCCGCGCTTATCCAGGATGCATCGAAGACTTTCAAGCATCTGGCTATCGCTCAAGTGCTGGCATCGCGCTGCTATGACCGCTTGCGCTTGGTTGAATAGATCTAGGGAAACGATTGGCTCGAATGCGTTCTTGGTGCAGATCCACTCATCTGGGGGGTTCTGTACTCTTCTAAGCTTGAGCTTGAAGGATCTACGGTTGTAGATATTGCTGCCGATGTACTTTTCGTTTGTGAGAACTTGGTGGATCGTTCCACGTGTCCAAGATTTATCCGATCCGTTATAGATGCCTTCCCTGTTGAGTGTCGCGGCGATCACGCGTTCTGGGAGGGCCTTCTCCACAAATAGCCGATAGATTCGTAGTACGGTTGCCACCTCGCTTTCTGGGCCTGGAACGAGCCTGACCCTGTCCGTCTGTATGCTCTTCTTCTCCCCTCTGGCCAATAGTGTCTTGGGTCTGTGGTTCTCATCGATCAGTTGGCGACGAAGTCCGAAGCCGGGTGGGCCGCCCTGTCTGTAGCCATGACGAGCGATAGTGCATGCTCCTCGAAACACTTTTTCGGAAAGCTCTCGGCTGTATTCCGCAGCCATGCTTCTTTTTAGTCCGATGAGGATCGTCGATGGCAGGGATCCGTCATTCTTGAAGGGCTCGGCGCAATAAATGACGGGTATGCCTCTACTCTTGCAGGCGTGAACATAGGCAGCAGCTTCGTCGGGATCAGGAAATCTTCCCCAGCGACTGACGTCATATACGAGTATGGCTTGGAATCCGGGGTCGGAGGACTCGACGTCGCGCAGAAGGGATCTAAGTGCGCTTCTGCCTCTTAGGTTCAGGCCGCTTTTGCCGTGATCTTCGTATGTTCGGACAACCTCCATTCCATTTGCCGCTGCGTACTCGCGGATGGCGTTGGACTGGTTCTCGGTGGAGTATCGCTGGTGCTCAGTTGACATGCGCACGTATTGAGCTACCGGAACTCGTGGGCTCTTGTTGCAACGGTCCTGAGTTCCACAATGAGCAGAATTCATTGCGATACTCCGCACGCGTGCCGTTCATCCAGATAAAGCTAGTTATCCTGCTTTGCAGAAATATTTCAGATTTCTTGGTCCGATGAACCACTCATCGCCGTGATTGCGTGAGCGGGAGGGCGCAGTAAGCCCGTCGGCAACATTCATGTTGCCGACGGGTCAGGCAGTCAGTGATTGCCTTTTTGCTGGTGCGTCCTATGCTTCCACCAACGATCAAGCCCCTCTATCAGGATAAGGATGATCGTGGTGAGGATCGCGAGCACGACGATGAACCACCCACGCGGTACGCGCGTTTGCAGTGGACTTGCTGTGCAGATAAGCATCGCAACGTAAAGCGAGCTCTTGATCCACCAAGGCATAGTGGGAGTCCTAAGTGCTATAGAAGCGGACGAGCCACGCCCTCAGTCCAGCAGGTGTGCCACCGAAAGGACCGTAGAACCTTCCACCAACTGCCATGTTGTTGGCGACCAGGGCTCCGCCGATACATCCGGCCAGCCCACCGGCGACGCCGCCAAAGCCAGTGCCTATCGCTCCGCCTGCGGCGCAGCCGACAGTTTCGCGAGATACCCCGTTGATTGCGCCGCACACCTGCGCGATTTCGCATTCGGACAACACTCTCATGATCTTTCCTTTTTGATCGCCAGCAATCTTCTGGCTTTTCAAGGAAAGCCCCTTTTGATGCTCTCGACTATAAGAAAATTCGTTGGGGATATGCTGTTGTCAGAACTGCTGACGCTGACAGGAATGCGGCGTAAACATCTACGCTTTGCCCTTCTTCCAACTTCAGATGAGCTATTTCAGAATCCCGGGCAGATCCAGCCCCTTTTCCTTCGCGCACTCGATGGCGATGTCGTAACCCGCGTCGGCGTGTCGCATTACGCCCGTGGCCGGGTCGTTCCACAGCACGCGCGCGATGCGCTTGGCCGCTGCTTCCGTGCCATCGCAGACGATGACCATGCCCGCATGCTGTGAGAAGCCCATGCCCACGCCACCGCCATGGTGCAGCGACACCCAGGTCGCGCCCGAGGCGGTGTTGAGCAATGCATTGAGCAGCGGCCAGTCCGATACCGCGTCCGAGCCGTCGCGCATGGCTTCGGTCTCGCGGTTCGGCGAGGCGACGCTGCCGCTGTCGAGGTGGTCGCGGCCGATCACCACCGGCGCCTTCAGCTCGCCCTTGGCGACCATCTCGTTGAACGCCAGGCCCAGGCGGTCGCGGTCGCCCAGGCCCACCCAGCAGATGCGCGCCGGCAGGCCCTGGAACTTGATCTTCTCGGCGGCCATGTCCAGCCAGCGGTGCAGGTGCGGGTTGTCCGGGATCAGCTCCTTCACCTTGGCATCGGTCTTGGCGATGTCTTCCGGGTCGCCGCTCAGCGCGGCCCAGCGGAACGGGCCGATGCCCCGGCAGAACAGCGGGCGGATGTAGGCCGGTACGAAGCCGGGGAAGTCGAAGGCGTTTGCCACGCCTTCCTCCAGCGCCATCTGCCGCAGGTTGTTGCCGTAGTCCACCGTGGGCACGCCCAGCGCATGGAAACCGAGCATGGCGCGGATGTGGTTGGCCATCGAGGCGCGCGCGGCCTTTTCCACTTCCTTCGGCGCGGTGGCACGCTTGTCGTCCCACTGTTCGACCGTCCAGCCCTGCGGCAGGTAGCCGTTCACCGGGTCGTGCGCGGAGGTCTGGTCGGTCAGCAGGTCCGGCTTGATGCCGCGCGCGAGCAGTTCGGCCAGCACGTCGGCCACGTTGCCGAGCAGGCCGACGGACAGCGGCTTCTTCGCGCGGCACGATTCATCAATCAACCGCAGCGCTTCGTCCAGCGAATCGGTCCAGGTGTCCAGGTAGCCGGTGCGCAGGCGCATGTCGATGCTGGACTGGCGGCACTCCACCGCCAGGCACGAGGCGCCGGCCATTACCGCCGCCAGCGGCTGCGCGCCGCCCATGCCGCCCAGCCCGCCGGTGAACAGCCACTTGCCGGACAGGTCGCCGCCGTAGTGCTGGCGGCCCATCTCCACGAAGGTTTCGTAGGTGCCCTGCACGATGCCCTGCGCGCCGATGTAGATCCAGCTGCCGGCGGTCATCTGGCCGTACATGGCCAGGCCTTTCTTGTCCAACTCGTTGAAGTGGTCCCAATTGGCCCAGCGCGGCACCAGGTTGGAATTGGCGATCAGCACGCGCGGCGCATCGGCGTGCGTGCGGAACACGCCGACCGGCTTGCCGGACTGCACCAGCAAGGTCTGGTCGTCCTCCAGCCGCTTGAGCGTGTCGACGATGGCGTCGAAGCTTTCCCAGTCGCGCGCCGCGCGGCCGATGCCGCCGTACACCACCAGCTCTTCGGGACGCTCGGCCACGTCCGGGTCCAGGTTGTTCTGGATCATGCGCAGCGGCGCTTCGGTGAGCCAGCTCTTCGCGCTCAGCGTGGTGCCGGTCGGGGCGTGGATGACGCGGGTCGGGTCGCGGCGGGTCATGCGGGGTTCCTCGAAGACGAAGGCAAGGTGTTGTCGGTGTCGCGGGCGAACGCCAGGCATGCGCGCAGCACCTGGCACAGCACGGCGCGCAGCGGCACGGCACGTTCGGGCAGCCAGGGCGAAGGCCAGTTGCCGGCGGCCACCGCATCGGGCTCGTGCATGTAGCCGCGGCAGGCCAGCTCCATCTGGATCGCATGCACCCCGTCGGCCGGCGCGCCGTAGTGGCGGGTGATCCAGCCGCCCTTGAAGCGGCCGTTGCGCACGTGGCCCATGCCGCTGGCGGCGCACAGGGCTTCGACCGCATCGGTCAGCGCCGCATCGCAGCTGGCATCCATGTTCGTGCCGATGTTGAACTGCGGCAGCTGGCCCTCGAACAGGTGCGGGATGTGCGAGCGGATCGAATGCGCGTCGTACACCACCACGCGCGGATGCAGCGCACGCAGGCGCTGGATTTCCGCGCGCAGCGTGGCGTGGTACGGGTCGAACCACTTCTGGCGGCGCTCGGCGATTTCGGCCTCGTCCGGCGCCTGGCCCTCGCGGTACAGCGGCTCGTTGTCGAAGGTGGTCAGCGGACACAGGCCGGTGGTGTTCTGCCCCGGATACAGCGACACGCCGCTGGGGTCACGGTTGACGTCGATCACCGAGCGCGAGATGGACGTGCGCAAGGTGGTGGCGCCCAGCGCCTCGGCGGCGAAGTCGTACAGGTGGTGCACCCACCAGTCGGTATCGCGCTGTGCCAGCCATGGGGTGGCATAGCGTTCGGTGAGTTCGGGCGGGAAGTCGCTGCCGGTATGCGGGAAGCTGATCAGCAGCGGCGCCTCGCCGCGGTGCACGGTCAACCAGTCGGGCAGGGCGTTCATCGCGGGCTCCTGGCGGGGGTCATTCGCCGCAGGCATCGGGAAGCGCCACGCCGGCGGCCGCCGACAGCGCGCCCGAGCGCACCAGCGCGGTGGCGGCGAGCATGTCCGGGTGGAAGTGGCGGTCTTCCTGCAGCATCGGCACCTGCGCGCGCAGCAGCGCACGCGCCGCCTCCAGCGCGTCGCTGGAACGCAGCGGGGCGTGGAAGTCGCAGCCCTGCGCGGCGGCGAGCAGTTCGATGCCGACCACGTGCGCGGCATTGCCGGCCATGTCGAGCAGGCGGCGCGCGCCATGCGCGGCCATGGAGACGTGGTCTTCCTGGTTGGCCGAGGTCGGGATCGAATCCACGCTGGCCGGATAGGCGCGTTGCTTGTTCTCCGACACCAGCGCCGCCGCCGTGACCTGCGGAATCATGAAGCCGGAGTTGAGGCCCGGCTTCGGGGTCAGGAAGGCCGGCAAGCCAGACAACGCCGGGTCCACCAGCATCGCGGTGCGGCGCTCGCTGATCGAGCCGATCTCGCACACCGCCAAGGCCAGCATGTCAGCGGCGAAGGCCACCGGCTCGGCGTGGAAGTTGCCGCCGCTCAGTGCCTCGCCGGTGTCGGCGAACACCAGCGGGTTGTCGGAGACGCCGTTGGCCTCGGTTTCCAGCGTGGCCGCGGCCTGGCGCATCACGTCCAGCGCCGCGCCCATCACCTGTGGCTGGCAGCGCAGACAGTATGGGTCCTGCACGCGCACATCGCCCAGGCGGTGCGATTCGCGGATCGCCGAGCCGGTCATCAGCGTGCGCAGTGCCTGGGCGGTGGCGATCTGCCCGGGCTGGCGGCGCAGCGCGTGGATGCGCGGGTCGAACGGGGTGTCCGATCCCTTGGCCGCTTCCACCGACAGCGCGCCGGCCACCAGCGCGGCGGAAAACACCGTCTGGATCTCGAACAGGCCCGCCAGCGCGTAGGCGGTCGAGTACTGCGTGCCGTTGAGCAGCGCCAGGCCTTCCTTCGCGCCGAGCACGATCGGCCGCAGGCCCGCGCGCGCCAGTGCTTCGGTGGCAGGAAGGCGCTCATCGCCGACGAAGGCTTCGCCAACGCCGATCATCACCGCCGCCATGTGCGACAGCGGCGCCAGGTCGCCCGAGGCGCCCACCGAACCCTGGCAGGGCACCACGGGGATGACGTCGTGCAGCAGCAGCGCTTCCAGCAGCGCCAGCGTGGCCGGCTGGATGCCGGAGGCGCCCTGCGCCAGGCTGGTGAGCTTGAGCGCGAGCATCAGCCGCACCACCGGGTGCGGCATCGGCTCGCCCACGCCCGCCGCATGCGAGAGCACGATGTTGCGCTGGAGCTGGGCCAGGTCCGCATCGGCGATGCGCACGCTGGCGAGCTTGCCGAAGCCGGTGTTGATGCCGTAGACCGGCTCGCCGCGCGCGACGATCTGCGCCACGGCCTGCGCGCTGCGTTCGACCGCGGCCAGCGCGGCAGGGTCCAGGCGCACGGCGGCGCCGCGGTAGAGGTCGCGCCACTGCGCGAGGCTGACCGCGCCGGGGCGCAGCACGATGGGGGAACTCATGAATCTCTCCGGGAAACGGTGGTGCGGCCGCGCCAGACGCGCGCGTGCAGCGGGTTGAAGCCCATGCGGTATACGAGGTCCGCGGGCGCGTCGATGTTCCAGATCGCCAGGTCGCAGTCGAAGCCCTCGCGCAGCTGGCCCAGCCGCTGGCCACGGCCGAGCGCGCGCGCGGCCTGCCGGGTGAAGCCGGCGATGCATTCGTCCACCGTCATGCGGAACAGCGTGGCGGCCATGTTCATCGCCAGCAGCGGGCTGGTGAGTGGCGAGGTGCCGGGGTTGCAGTCGGTGGCCAGGGCCATCGGCACGCCGGCCGCACGCAGGGCGGGGATCGGCGGCACGAGGGTGTCGCGGGTGAAATAGAACGCGCCGGGCAGCAGCACCGCGACGGTGCCGGCGGCGGCCATCGCGGCCACGCCGTCTGCGTCGAGGTGTTCGATGTGGTCGGCCGATAGCGCACCGTGGCGCGCGGCCAGCGCGGCGCCATGCTGGTTGCTCAGCTGCTCGGCGTGGATCTTGATCGCCAGCCCGTGCGTGCGCGCGGCCTCGAATACCTGCGCGGCCTGTGCTGGCGAAAAGGCGATGTCCTCGCAGAACACGTCGACCGCTTCGGCCAGCCCTTCGGCGGCGATGGCGGGAATCATGCCCTTGCACACCGCATCGACGTAGGCCTGCTTTTCCATGCCCGGCGGCACCGCGTGTGCGCCAAGGAAGGTGGGCACCACCTCGACCGGACGCAGTTCACCCAGGCGGCGGGCCACGCGCAGCTGGCGGCTTTCGTCTTCCAGGGTGAGGCCGTAGCCGGATTTGATCTCGATCGTGGTCACGCCTTCGGCCAGCATCGCGTCCAGGCGGGGCAGCGAGGCCGCGATGAGCGCGTCCTCATCCGCCGCGCGGGTGGCGCGCACGGTGGAGACGATGCCGCCGCCGGCCTGCGCGATTTCCGCATAGGTGGCGCCACGCAGTCGCTGTTCGAATTCGTTGGCGCGGTTGCCGGCGTAGACGAGATGGGTATGGCAGTCGATCAGGCCCGGGGTGATCCAGCGTCCGCCGCAGTCGATGCGCTCGGCGGCCTCGAAGGCGGGTGCGTCGGCCGCGGGGCCGGCATGCACGATGAGGCCGTCGCGGCATGCCACGACGCCGTCGCGCACCAGGCCGAGGCCTTCGTCGCCGGCCAGCGTGACGAGGTGGGCGTTGTGCCAGAGCGTGTCGCAATGCATGGTGTTCGCCGGGCTGACCTGATATGTCTATACAATAGAAGCCGGCGAAGGAGGGTGTCCAGTGGCGGCGCAGCAAAACTCCAACCAAGCATCCCGTGGCCTGTGGGCCGAGCACGCGCTGTTGCCGCAAGGCTGGGCGCGCTCGGTGCGGCTGGTGTCGGCGGGCGGGCGCTGGGAATCGGTCGCGGCCGGCGTGGCGGCGCAACCGGGAGACGAACGCCTCGGCGTCATCGTGCCCGGCCTGGGCAACCTGCACAGCCACGCCTTCCAGCGCGGCATGGCCGGCCTGACCGAGATCGGCGGGCACAGCGGCGACAGCTTCTGGAGCTGGCGCGAGTTGATGTACCGCTTCCTGGCGCACCTGGACGCGGACAGCTTCCAGGCCATCGCCGAGTTGGCCTATGCGGAAATGCTCGAAGCCGGCTTCACCCGCGTCGGCGAATTCCATTACCTGCACCACGCCGCCGATGGCCGCGCGCATCCCGACCCGGCGGAGATGTCCGCGCGGGTGGCCGCCGCCGCGCAAGCCACCGGCATCGGGCTGACGCTGCTGCCGGTGTTCTACGCACACGCCGACTTCGGCGGCGCGCCGCCGAACCCGGCGCAGCGCCGCCTGATCCACGACGTGGACGGCTTCGCGCGGCTGCTGGAAGGCTGCCGCCACGCGCTGGCTCCGTTGCCCGATGCCGTGCTCGGCATCGCGCCGCACAGCCTGCGCGCGGTGACGCCCGATGAACTCTCCGCGCTGCTGCCGCTCAACGACGGCCCGGTGCACATCCATATCGCCGAGCAGACGCGCGAGGTGGAGGCCAGCGTGGCGTGGTCCGGCCTGCGCCCGGTGCAGTGGCTGCTGGCCAATGCCCCGGTGGACGCGCGCTGGTGCCTGGTGCACGCCACGCACGTCACCGCGCAGGAGTGGCAGGGCGTGGTCGCGCGCGAGGCCGTAGTGGGCTTGTGCCCGATCACCGAGGCCAACCTCGGCGACGGCCTGTTCCCGATGCATGATTTCGCCGCGGCCGGTGGCCGCTTCGGCGTGGGCTCCGACTCCAATGTGCTGATCGACGCGGCCGAGGAACTGCGGCTGCTCGAATACGGCCAGCGGCTCACGCTGCGGGGTCGCAACGTGCTGGCGCGGGAAGGGGCGTCCAGCGGGCGCTGGTTGTTCGCGCAGGCGCTGGACGGCGCCGCGCAGGCACTGGGCGTGCAGGCAGGGTTGGCGACGGGGCGGCCGGCCGAACTGGTCGAGCTGGACACCACGCATCCGGCACTCGCCATGCGCGAAGGCGATGCCTGGCTGGACAGCTGGGTCTTCGCCGCGCGTGGCGGCGCCGTGCGTTCGGTATGGCGCGACGGTCGCGCGCTGGTGCGCGACGGTCGCCATGTGGCGCGCGAACGCATCGCAGCGCGCTACGCGCAGGTGCTCAAGACGCTGCTGAGCGCGTCGGCGTGAGCGACGCTGTCGCCAGCGTCGCGGCCTCGCTGCACCAGCGCATCCGCGACGATATCCAGGGCCGCATCTTGCGCGGCGAGTGGGCGCCTGGCCACCGCGTGCCGAGCGAGCACGAACTGATGGCCGAATACGCCTGCTCGCGCATGACGGTGAACAAGGCGCTGACCCAGCTGGCCAGCGCCGGCCTGATCGAGCGCCGGCGCCGCGCCGGCAGCTTCGTCGCGCGGCCGCATCCGCACCTGGAGCAGGTGGCGCTGCAGATTCCCGATATTGAGGCGCAGGTCACCGAGCGCGGCTTCGCCTATCACTTCGAACTGCTGCAGCGGCAGCTGCGCGCGCCGCGCGCCAGGCAGGCAGAGGAGCGTGCGCTGGCCGAAGGCGGGCGCGTGCTCGCGCTGGACAGCCGGCATCTGGCCGACGGCCGGCCTTTCGCGCTGGAGCAACGCCTGATCGACCCGCGCGCGGTGCCCGCCGCCGCCGAACAGGATTTCGCCGTGCAGGCACCGGGGGGCTGGTTGCTGCGCCATGTGCCGTGGACGCGCGCCGAACACCGCATCAGCGCGATCAACGCCGACGCGGCGCAATCGCGCCTGCTGCAGGTGCCCGACGGCACGGCGTGCCTGGTGATCGAGCGCCGCACATGGCGCGACGATCAGCCGGTGACCTGGGTGCGCCAGGTGTTCCTGGGGAGCTTCTACGACCTGATCGCGCGCTTCTCGCCGGGCCTGCGCTGAAGCGGCGGCAGCGCGGCGGCCTTACCCGGCGTCGGGGGCGACGAAGCCGGCCGGCTTTTCCGCGTCGCGCGCAAACAGGAACTTCTGCAGTTCGCCTTCCAGGAACGCGCGGTGCGCCGGGTCGCGAGGCGACAGGCGGTTCTCGTTGATCAGCATGGTCTGGTGCGCCAGCCACGCGGCCCACGCCTCCTGGCTGATCTCGGCGAACACGCGCTGGCCGATCGGGCCGGGATACGGCACGAAGGCCAGGCCGGGCGCTTCGCGCTGGAGGTAATGGCAGAACACGGTACGGGACATGGCGGTCAGGGACCCAGGAGTTTGCGGATCGGCGCGGGCAGGCCCAGCGCGGCGAGTTCGCCGGGAGCGACCCAGCGCAGGTCTGCATTGTCGCGCACCGCGTCGCCGGGGGCGACCGGGGCGATCGCCAGCGGCTGCATGTGCAGGCGGAAATGGGTGAACACGTGGACTAGGTCGGGCAGGCTTTCGGCAGCGTCGAAGTCGCCCTGCACGTGGCGTTCGAACCACGCGCGCGCGCCGGCGAGGTCGTCTGCCTGCGGCAGCGACCACAGCGAAGACCAGATGCCGGTCGGCGGGCGCTTGTGCATCAGCAGTTCGCCACGCGCGTTGCGTAGCAGCAGGAACACCGCCGAACGTTCGGGCACCGCCTTGCCCGGCTTGGGGGTGGGCAGCGCATCGGTGCGGCCTTCTCGGCGGGCCACGCAATCGTCCTGCAGCGGGCACAACGCGCACGCAGGCTTGGCGCGCGTGCACAGGGTGGCACCGAAATCCATCTGCGCCTGCGTGTAGTCGGCGAGGCGGCCGGCCGGCACGGTGTCCACGTGTGCCTGCGCGAGTGCCCACAGCTGGCGTTCGATCGCCGGCAGGCCGGGAAAACCTTCCACGCCGTGGAAGCGTGCGAGCACGCGCTTGACGTTGCCATCGAGGATGGGGAAACGGTCGTTCCAGGCCTGGCTGAGGATTGCGCCGGCGGTACTGCGGCCGATGCCCGGCAGCGCATGCAGCGCGTCGAAATCCCGCGGCAGCTCGCCGCCGTGCAATTCGACGCAGCGCCGGGCCGCCGCATGCAGGTTGCGGGCGCGCGCGTAGTAGCCCAGGCCTGCCCACTGCGCCATGACCGCGTCGTCGGAGGCGGCAGCCAGGTCGGGCAGGGCAGGAAAGTGCTGCAGGAATCGCGCGAAGTACGGGATCACCGTGGCGACCTGGGTCTGCTGCAGCATGATTTCCGACAGCCACACCCGGTACGGCGTGCGCGGGTGCTGCCAGGGCAGGTCGTGGCGGCCGTGGCGGTCGAACCAGGCCAGCAGGCGGTGGCTGTAGGCGTCCGGCATGCGGTGCGCGTCCCCGCGCGGCGGCGGGGACGGGGCGGTCAGGCGCCCAACGCCTCGGGCAGCAGCGCGTCGACGAACGCTTCCGGGTCGAACACGCGCAGGTCTTCCGGGCGCTCGCCGATGCCGGCGAAACGGATCGGAATGCCGAACTCGCGTGCCAGCGCAAATACCACGCCGCCCTTGGCGGTGCCGTCGAGCTTGGTCACCACCAGGCCGGTCACGCCGACCGCGGCATGGAATTGGCGCAGCTGCGAAAGCGCGTTCTGGCCGGTGGTGCCGTCGATGACCATCAGCACTTCGTGCGGGGCGGTCGGATCGACTTTGCCGAGCACGCGGCGGATCTTGCCCAGCTCGTTCATCAGGCCGGTTTGCGTATGCAGGCGACCGGCGGTGTCGGCGATCAGCACATCGGTGCCGCGTGCCTTGCCGGCTTGCAACGCGTCGAACGCCACCGAAGCGGCATCGGCATTCTGGCCCTGGGCGATGACGGTGACGCCGTTGCGCTGGCCCCAAGCCTGCAGCTGGGCGACCGCGGCGGCGCGGAAGGTATCGCCGGCCGCCAGCATCAGGCCGTGGCCTTCGTCCTTGAAGCGCTTGGCGAGCTTGCCGATGGTGGTGGTCTTGCCGACGCCGTTGACGCCCACGGTGAGCACCACGAACGGCTTGGCGGCGCGGTCGATGACCAGCGGCTGCGCGACGGGGCGCAGCATGCCCACCAATTCGGCGCGCAACGCGGCCAGCAGCGCCGGGGCGTCGACGAACTCGCGCGCCTTCATGCGCTTGCGCAGGCCTTCGACCAGCGCGGTGGTGGCCGGCACGCCGACGTCGGCGGTGATCAGCGCGGTTTCGATTTCGTCCAGCAGGTCATCGTCCAGGCGCGGGTTGCGCGAGAACAGGCCGCCGAAGCTGCGTGCAAAGCCGCTGTTGCGCAGGCGTTCGCGCCAGCCGGGCTTGCCCGCCGCTGCCGGCACCGCGGCATGGGCGCCGAGGTCGGTCATGTCGTCGGCCGCGGCCGCGGCCGGTGCCGGTGCTGGTGCCGCAGGCATTTCGACCTCGACCGGCGTGGCGACGCTGGCCACGACCGGTTCGACGACAGCCGGGGGAGCCGGTTCGGCGACAGGGGCCGCTGGCGGCGGGGTCACGACCTCGGCGACCGGTGCTTCCTGCGGCAGCGCCTGGACCAGCTCGGCCTCGGTCACTGCTTCGCTGGCCCGGGCCGGCGCTTGCGGGAAGGCCGCAGCCAGCTCTTCAGCCGTGTAGTGGTGGGTCTGGGGCGCGTCCGGCGCTGTGTCCTGGGGCTTCTTGCGGCGGAAAATATTGAGCATTGGCGGGGGCTTCAAGGCAGATCGATATGCTAACACCCGGGGCCGTGGCGCCCGCGTGCACTCAAGTGCGGCGCGGGCCGGCCGATACCGAACGGGCAGGGCTGCCGAGTGGGCGGCATGGGGGCGGGAATGGACAGTTTGGGAATTTCGGCGTCGGGCATGCGGGCGGCGGCGTTGCGGCTGGAGGCGAGTGCCTCCAACGTGGCGCGCCTGCCGGTGGAAGGCAGCCCGCGCCTGACGGTCAGTGCCCGTGCCGGTGCCGAGGGCGGCGTATGGGGCATGCTCACCGAAGCCGCGCCGGATAGCGGCGCGCCGGTGGGCGACCTGGTGGACGCCCGCGCGTCGGCGCTGGCGTTCGATGCCAATGCGCGGATGCTGAAGGCGAGCGATGAAAGCCTTGGTTTTTTGCTGGATGTGATGGCGTGAGGGAGGCGGGGGAGGCGTTGCCGATGGCCGCGTCGCTGGAATGGAGGCTGGCTTTGCTGCTGGATCGCCGGTCCGCCTGCGGTCCGCGTGCCTTGCCGCCCGCATTGTAGGAGCGGCTTCAGCCGCGACTGCACCCTCTACGGGTCGCGGCTGAAGCCGCTCCTACAACGGCGGGCAACGCGACACCGGGGCCCACGGCGAGCAATGTCACGCGACACCGAGGCCCATGGCGAGCAACGCACGACGCCCACGGCCAGCCACGCGACACCCAGGCCCATAGCCAGCCACGCGACACCGAGCCCCCACCCATCAACGCGAGACCGCGGCCCAAAGCGTTCGCCGCGTCACCTCGACCATCAGCTAACCGCACCCTGCAAAAAAGAGGGCGACGCCAACCATCGCCCCTCCCGCACTCATCACCGCCCCGCCAACTCCAGCAGCAGCTTGTTGAGCCGGCGCACATAACCCGCCGGATCCTTCAGCGTGTCGCCGGCCGCCAGCGCGGCCTGGTCGAACAACACCCGGGCCAGTTCGCCGAAGCGCGCCGTATCGCTTTCCGCGTCCAGCCGCTCGATGAGCGGATGGGCCGCGTTGAATTCGAACACCGGCTTGGCTTCCGGCAGCTTCTGCCCGCTGGCCTCCAGGATCTGTCGCATCTGCAGTCCCAGGTCATCGCGACCGATGGCCAGGATCGCCGGCGAGTCGGTCAGCCGTTGCGACACCCGCACCTCGGCCACCTCCTCGCCCAGCGCCTGCTTGATCCGTTCCACCAGCGCCTGCTTTTCCTGCGCAGCCTGTTCCTGCGCCTGCTTGTCCTGCTCGCTGTCCAGCGCGCCCAGGTCCAGGTCGCCGCGCGCGATGTCCACGAACGACTTGCCGTCGAACTCGGTGAGGTAGCCCATCAGCCATTCGTCGATGCGGTCGGTCAGCAGCAGTACCTCGATGCCCTTCTTACGGAACACCTCAAGGTGCGGGCTGTCCTTGATCTGCGCGTAGCTCTCGCCGGTCAGGTAGTAAAGCTTGTCCTGGCCCTCCTTCATGCGCGCCACGTAATCGGCCAGCGCCACGTCCTGGGTGCCATCGCTGCCGTGGGTCGAGGCGAAGCGCAGCAGCCCGGCGATCTTCTCGCGGTTGCCGTAGTCCTCGGCCGGGCCTTCCTTCAACACCTGGCCGAACTGCTTCCAGAAAGCGGCGTAATCCTCCGGCTTGTCCTTGGCCAGCTTCTCCAGCATGTCCAGCGAGCGCTTGGTCAGCGCGGCCTTCATCGAGTCGATCACCGGCCCGGCCTGCAGGATCTCGCGCGAGACGTTGAGCGAGAGGTCCGCCGAATCCACCACGCCCTT
>Ga0310344_10000305_pt1 | contig 39825 bp, 36 predicted proteins | sample HC15DNA20200_MG_FD_203801 | JGI IMG/M metagenome (GOLD analysis project Ga0310344, IMG submission 203801) | Marine microbial communities from station ALOHA, North Pacific Subtropical Gyre - HC15-DNA-20-200_MG | ecosystem: Environmental > Aquatic > Marine > Oceanic | place: Pacific Ocean: North...
GAATGGACAGACTAACAACCTCGACGTGGTCGCCCTCTCCTCATCCCTCAAGTCGGTACGTAGGGCTGAACTCGAACGCGCTGCAGCGGTCTTGGGAATCACCGAGGTGATCGTTGGCCATCATGAGGATGGGATGTTGCCCTGGATCGAACCCGAGCTCGTCGAATCTGACATTCTTGAAGCCATTAAGCGCCTACACCCAGAAACCGTAATCACCTTCGGAGCTGACGGCCTTTACTGGCACCCAGATCACATCGCCGTACATGAACGAGCAACGGCGGTTGTCGCATCACTCGGAGACGATGGCCCAGCCCTCTATTACGTAACCCTGCCAGCCGGAGCAATGCGCACAGTGGTCAACCATGCCATGCAAGTCTGGGACAAGCAGAACCTTTCAACTCCCCGTCCAGAATCCATCCTCGGTGTAACCAATATCGACGCTTTCGGTGAAGGGGCGGCCACGCCTACCCTCGTGATCACAACCCGTAAGTTCTCGGTCCCAAAACTAAAAGCTCTCGTATGTCACCAGAGCCAACTCCGCGACTCCGCTCTGCTGTTCGTCTCTGAAAAGGACGCGCCTAGACTGCTTTCTACAGAACATTACAGGCGGGCCAATGTTGGAACCAAGGAACCTAGCTTTCTCGAGCAATTTAGATGACCGAGACCTTATTGCAACTTCTTCGTTGCCCATTCTGTGGCACAAGCTTGCAGTTAGTAGCTAACAGTGCCTTGACGCAAGAAAGAGGCCAAATTACATCTGGAGTATTAGGCTGTGAATGTTGTGCCTTCCCGATCGTTGCCGGCATACCTGTACTAATTGCCGACGATCGCACCCGCCAGGCCATGCATACCCTAGAGGCCGGTAAGCACGACGAAGCTCTCGCGATGCTCCTCGGCCTAGGCACCATCAAAGATGAAAAATCATGGAGGTTGTTGTCTCCTGACACCGAAACAAACTTGCGCGAAGCCCTGCAACTACTGAGCCCAAACGCGGAAGGCACATATTTTCTGCACCGTTTCTCAGATCCAACGTTTGTTCCGGCAGAAGCCCTGCTCCGTGCTGTTCTACAGGCCGAGACCGCTGGCCCGCTACTAGACCTTTGCGGTGGTGTGGGTCACCTAACCCGCGTCCTCGACACTGCTCGACCGGTTCGACCAGGTGTCCAATCCACCATTACAGTGGACCTACATTTCTGGAAACTCTGGCTTGCGACTCGGTTCACCCTACCCGGCTGCACCGCCATTTGTTGCAGCGCAGAAGACCCGTTGCCATTTGCCAGCAACCTATTCTCTATCGTCACCCTAATGGACGCTTTCCCATATATCTGGCACAAACGTTTGTGCGCCAGCGAGATGGCTAGGGTTGTCCGACCGGACGGCCTCCTCGCCCTTCCCCACCTCCACAACGCGCTCGGAAACAATGTCAACAGTGGAGACCCACTGAGCCCAAGCGCCTACCGTAACCTCTTCGCTGGACAAGAACCCCGTTTATTTAGCGACAAATGCCTACTAGACGAAGTTCTCGAGCACCAAATGGTCGACCTCTCAAACATCAAATCTCCTGATCAGCTCGGCAGCGAACCATCACTAACGCTCATCGCAAGCCAGGACCCATCGCATTATCGTCAACTCCCTATACCTGACCAACTGGAGGTCACCGGAGAGCTGCAGGTGAACCCGCTTTATAAGATCGACCACCGTAATGGCCAATCCTACCTGCAATTATCTTTCCCCAGTCCTGATTACGAGGCGGAATTCGGCGCTTGCCGACGTTATCTTCCAGACACTCTTACTATCAACTCCGACCTCAGAAGTCCCATCTCACCTGCGAGTCTCGGAACCCGTTACGCGGAACTGCGACGATGCCGAGTACTGATAGATGCCCCACCACGGTATACCTAAGCTTCAACGCTACGATCAGCAGCATGCCACTTCCAGGGTGGCACTAAGGGAACAGGTTCTGGTGGCATTGAGACACTTTCAGTAACGACCATGAATGAATTTATGGTAATTCCAGCTGAGCTATAACAGGGTAGTGATCAGACGGATACCGACCACTGTTGCTATGGGACACAGTCTCAGCAGTGCGGACCGTGACAGGCCCACCAACAAGAATCCAGTCAATTCTCCACACCTCATCCGGTGGCGGCGGATTGAAGCCGTTACTCGTGAACGGGGGACCAAGCCTCTGATCGGCAACAACCCAAGCGTCACGCAAGCCTTCACCGGTGGCAATCTGCCACGTTTCGCTATCTTCCGCGCTTGCGTTGAAGTCACCGGTCACAATCACCGTACTACCCTTAGGTAACGCCGCGATCCGAGAAGCTATCAAGCGCGCCGACTCGTGTTGATTAGGCCCCTCTCGTAATGTGAGATGAGTGTTAAAAACATAAATCTGTCTAGCCGTCTCACGATGATAAAAACGAGCCCAAGTGACAATCCTGCCGCCTCCACGGCGACGGCGTCGACCCACCCTTCTTGGAGGAGGGACGTCTGGCGTCGCGGTTAGCCAAAAAGTACCTGACTCGATGGGACTTAGCTCAGAATGCCGGTAAAAAATAGGGGTGTATTCACTAAGCCCGGTGCCTCCATTCAAACCACGATCAACCCCCAACCAGCGATACTCTGGCAGCATCGCGTCCAAGTACTCAACCTGCTCATCAAGAGCCTCCTGTAACCCAACAACTTGTGGGGAGAAACGAGAGATCGTTTCTACCACCACCTCTTTCCGGTTGGGCCACGCATTCTCGCCATCCCGGCCATTCGCCGTCCTGATGTTGAAAGTCATGACATTGAAAGACACCTGGGCCTCAGCTACCTCCCCGATATCTGTACATAGAAAACAGGCAACCACTCCAGCCAAACCAAACGATCGAGCCACTAGATTCCGTTGCATAAAGACATCTTTAACGTTTGCGAACTAACCTAAATCCGTCGAATACAATGCCAGCTAAATCATCAACGAAAAACAGCTTATCCCTGGTTTAGAGAACTCACCTTCCCATGCAGGAGTCTCATGTGTTCCCGAAGGCGTCCAGAAGTATCGGCAGTAATGTATCCATGCGTGATACAGCCGGTCGGCTCGGCTTCAACCCCTCAACGAATCGATGTCGCGACCGAAATCGGTCCAGAAGAAGCTCATCACTCGCAATTACATGAACCGGTACTTCCCATGAAGCTCCCGCACCAGTAACAAGGGCTGGAGGTTGATGGTCTCCCACGAGAATCATCACCAGATCGCGGTCGGCTCTCAGACGCAAATACCCTCCGAGATTCTCAAACGCATAGGTAAGAGCCTCCAGGTAACTAGGGCCAAGATTTGTCCAGTCTGGCCAAGCAGACCACGCTCGGTCGAGCTCGTCAGAATCATACGGCGTCGAAGTCAGTATGCGGCCCCAATCCGGTTGATAGGGTGGAGTTGGAACGAAAGGCGCATGAGTAGTGATCGTCGTGAAGAACACGAACACAGGAGGTCGCTCAGCAGGGGCAATCTCATCCGCATCGAGTCGGGCTAAGGCGAACTGATCATTGACACCCCACCAACCAAACGGTGGGCCTTGGTAGCCAAGTCGTTGATGATTATAGATATCCTGAAAGCCATAAAAAGCACCTTCAGGCCAACCAACCAACAGGCCAGGCATGAGGGCTAGCGTCCGATAACCCTGACGCTCAAACACCGTAACCAATGTGTCACGTCGCTGCGCCATTAACCGAACGTTGGTCCCTTGATCACGAACCTCTGTACCTGCAAGCAGGCTAATATGAGCCAACCATGACTCCCCTCCGAAGGTGGTCGAGTCCACAAAAGCTGACACAACGTGCCGGCCTGTTTCAGTGATGTCTGATTCAAACTGAGCGCGTGCCGGACCTAGGTGATCGGAAAACTCGGCGCGGTCCCAACTCACAGCACCGTAAGACTCAAGGAAAATCAAAAATACGTCGGCTCCATCGAGTCGAGACAAATCGGACCGCATCTCTGGGGCTTGTCCGAGATCACGCAAGCCGGCACCGCTGGCCTCGTAAACGAACTCCCCAAGTTCGCGAACATAGGCCGACGACACAGGCTGAGCAAACTGCACCACCTCCAGTGACTGGACACCCAATAACCGAGCGGCCGCCAATAGCAAGACCCCAGTCGCTACCCCGCCCATCGCTCGTCTGATTAGAAAGTCATGAAGAAGCCTATTGACCTCACCAAGAGCTAATCGAGCCATGGCATAGAGCGAGAACGGGACAAGGACCACTCCAATCGCCAGACCGACCTTCAAGCCAGGCTCAGCCACAAAGGCAAACATCGCTCCAACGTTCGGTACGTGCTGAAGGTCCCAATAAAGGTTCACGTCCCGACCATACAGCGACGCCACCGTAACATCGGCATAACGTCCAAGCACCAAAAACACCCACAACACAGCGACCCATCGAAGGCTTCTATGGGACACCCCTCCCCGCCAACTCTGCAGCGCTACGAGAAACACCATGCACAGAGCCACCTCTACGGACAAGGCACTAGTGACCCGAATCCCAAGCGTCGGCCAGATATTGGTAAAAGTAAGCGAGACATTAAGGACCATAAGTCCGGCCACAAGCCCGCCCAAACGCACCACAGTCAATCGGCAACCTCCGCGTCTGGCCCACTATGTAAATAATGCGTGTTCACGTTAATTTGTTACCTTGATAGACCAAATGGCAGTTGCTTGCCACCCACCACCAATCCAAGCAGACCGCCAACCACTGGCAGTCCATAGCCGTTCGTCAGGTAGGCAGACTCTAGCAGCAGGCCCATCGCGAAATGAAAATTCAGTACCATGACCAGTGCTAAGCTAGCAACTAGCCGTACCCGATAGCCCAGGACCAAGGCTACGCCAGCGAGGAGCTCTCCTGAGACCACCATCCGCGCAAACAACGGCGCACCAGGAATCGCCACCACATCGAGGTACAACTGACTTACCGGTGGTGCGAATTCACGCCAGCCTCTAAGCTCAGCAGCCAGAAAACCACTATCCATAAACCAACCCAACTTGCTGAAACCCATACAGAACAGGAAGATTCCCAGCGCGAGAGACAGAACCCGTAAACCCGCTCCACCTATTCTCTCCATAGTTGTGGCATTGTAACCGGGCCGCGTTCACCACAAAATGGTTAGCCATGGGATCAATCGCACCATTCAGACGGATCTTCGGGATAATTCGCTCCCTGGTGGTCTATCATGGCCTTCTGGGTCGGCAGCGCCGTCTGCGGAAACTTTACGCCCTGTTCACGCAGCCAGGTGATCTGACCTTCGACCTCGGCGCCCACGCCGGCAATCGGACCCGCGCCTTGGTCGCACTCGGCTGCCGCGTGGTTTCGGTCGAACCACAAAACGATTTTGCCTGCCTTCTTCGCTTGTTCTTCTCACGTCAACCCAGTGTCCTAGTCATCCAAGCCGCCGTTGGGGACCAGAATGGTCGGACAACATTGTCGGTGAGCGACACTAACCCCACAATGACCACCATCGCCACAGAATGGCAACAAGCCAGACAAAAAGACCCATTGTTTGCTGGAGTACACTGGAATCGTAGCATTGAAGTCGACCAGGTCACCTTAGACCTCCTCATCTCAAAATTCGGTCGACCCGCGTTCGTTAAGATTGATGTGGAAGGTGCAGAACCCAGAGTACTCGCTGGTCTCAGTCAGCCAATCACCGCGCTATCGTTCGAGTATCTACCCGACGCGCTCAACTACGCGGAATCCTGTATCAGAATGCTCATGAAATTGGGAATATACCAGTTCAATTGGTCACCTGGAGAGTCTTATCAGCTAGCATCAAACCATTGGATGGACGGAGACACAGTGCTCGAAGCCCTGAAAACAGTACCCGCGCAACGCCGATCTGGCGACATCTACGCACGCTTAACTGAGTCACTGCAACGAGACCTACACGACAAATAGTGTGGACAGGTTATGCCTAGATTTGACACGGCCGATGTACAACGTTACTACGACCGCTACACTGACAATTTCGTAAGCCATGGACCAGGCAGCCGTGTCGGAGCTCTTCACCGGGCGGTCTGGACCACCGATATCAAAAGTCCTGAACAAGCCTTCCGGTATACAGAGAATCGACTCCTTCGTTACCTAGACACCCTACCATTAGATCAGGTTCCCCACATCGTAGACTTGGGTTGCGGAGTAGGGGCCAGTCTCTGTTACTTAGCCACCCAGATTTCACTCAAAGGCACTGGCCTGACACTTAGCCCTGTCCAAGTTCAACATGCAAAACAACGAATCGACAGAGCTGGCTTAGCAAACAGGATCACCTGTATCGAGGCTGATTATTGCGCGCTACCGGACACGGTACCAACTGCGGACGTCGCTTACGCAATCGAGTCATTCGTCCACAGCTCGAGCCCTGAGCGTTTCTTCGCTGCATGCGCAAAGTGCATCAGAACTGGAGGCCTACTAATGATCTGTGATGATTTCCGGTGTTCAACCCCAGACCCTCGAGCGAGCCGGGAAGTCGCACGCTTCCAGCAGGGTTGGCATCTTAATTCCCTGCTATACCACGATGAATTACTCGAGCTAGCCCATCAAGCAGGCTTCGAACATCTGTCGACGGACGACCTTACTCCTTACCTACGACTCGGCACACTACGTGACCGCTTCGCCTCCCTGTTTGTGAAGACATGCGGCTGGCTTCCGCTGGAAAATACCCAATTCGGACACCTGGTTGGAGGAACCGCACTGCAAACCTGTCTGGCCAAGGGGTGGATAGGCTACTATCTTTCGCTGTTTCGTCGATCACAGTAATAGAACGGCTTTCTAGCCCCATTCTCGTCTATACACTCCGACACGAGGACCACATGACTTTTGATTCGATCCACCCATGGCAGACCATGACCACTGTTGAAGCGGAAGCCCTAAGGACGCAGGACCCTGTGGTCATCCTACCCGTTGCTGCCATCGAACAACATGGCCCACATCTTCCACTCTCCACAGATCTCGAAATCGGCCTCGGCTTACTAGCTGAGGCATTCACCCAACTCGGGGATGAGGTCCCAACCTGGACTCTACCCGCACAGGCAATCGGGACCAGCGCCGAACACGTAGGATTTGCTGGCACACTCAGCCTGACGCCAGAAATCTTTGCTGAAACTATTTTCCAATTGGGGTCTGCGATAGCTCTGTCCGGAATTCGGCGCCTCCTTGTTTTCAACAGCCATGGAGGCAACATTCCTGCGATAGAAACGGCAAGCTTGAGGCTACGGAAGGAACATGGCCTCCTAGTGGTTAAAACCAGCTACTTCCAGTTCCCCCACCCAGATGACACCGGCATTCCAGATTCTGAGTGGGACTACGGGCTTCATGGAGGCACTGTTGAAACTGCCATGATGCTCCATTTGCGCCCTAACCTTGTGCGCACTGAAGCGTTACAACGATTCCCTTCGTTTGGAGAGGAACTAAACCAGGCCATTGAGCACATCGGCCCTGCAAAGGCCGCATCCTTCGCATGGCTCGCCAAGGACCTCAACCCCCAAGGTGTCGTGGGCGACGCCACGCTAGCGGAACCAAAGCTTGGAGCTTGTTTGGTGAGCCACTACGGCCAGGCGCTGGCTAGGGTCATTGAAGGCACTAAAGCTTTCCCAATGGACCGTCTGCTGTAGCATTCCCGCACACCAAACTCAAAAGGGAGACTGCGTATTTTCAGATTATTTATCAGAAATCCCACCAGCGAGCATTTCAGTCAACCAGTGACCTGCTCGATCTATCTTGGCCTTAACGTAGGGCAGATTGTAGCGATTGAGCTTACCGAATAGCGGTTGCCGATCGACCACTGCTATCCCCCCATCGACCAAGGCCTGCACCTTAGCAGGATTATTGGTTAACAACTGAACTCGTTCCACACCCAAGTGGCGAAGCATCGCTACGGCAGCATCATAGCGCCGCTCGTCATCACCGAACCCGAGCACGCGGTCAGCATCAACCGTGTCGAGACCAGCTTCCTGCAAGGCATACGCTCGCATCTTATTCCCGAGCCCAATCCCTCGGCCCTCCTGAGCCAAATACAGCAGTAGTCCACCACCACGACCAATAAACACCCCAAGGCTGCCACGAAGCTGTTCACCGCAATCACAACGGAGACTACCAAAAAGATCACCTGTCAAACAGGCAGAATGCAACCTAACTGGAACAGGGTCCTGCCACCGCTCTGGATCGCCGATGAGTACGGCAACATGCTCTAGCAATCCAAAGGATTCCCGAAACACCATGAACCGTGCGTGCTCGGCATGCTCCAACGGCACAGGACCATCACTCACATGGGTCACATCGACTCGGGTGTCTGCTGCCAGATTTTCGATCTGGTCTGTCGTCACGCTGAGAATCGAACCACTCGACAGTCGTGCTGCCAAAGTTTCTGGCAGAGTCTGGCTAACCTGAGCTCCCACCACGGCCGGCAGGACTCGACCAATACGGGCCAACGTCAGCCCACTCACCTCAGGCACACTAGCCGGCCTACTATCTAGTTCGAAATCTTCATGTTTACCGGCAGTAGTGCACATAGAGAAAATTTGTGAAAGTTGAATCTCACTGTCCAACTTGAGGCTGAGATCCTCGGAAGAATCATCATTCGCTAGCCCCATGGCTTTGGCTCTGTGATGAGTCACAGCCAAACGCAATGGATCGGCATTGACCTGTAGCAAACACTTGAGTGTTTTCGGGCTCAGGGTATCGACAGTCGCTAAGAGCATCCCTGGCTGAGTCAGGCCTCCGGGCGACTCGGTCACATAGAGTGGCCGGCCTTGCCGCAATTCGAACAGTCCGCGTTCAGCTTGATGCATACTTCAAACTACTATCTCGCGTCTACATCGCCGAACACGATAAGGTTACAGGGCGATGGGAGAAGCTGGCGTGCCTACACTTGTGAGCGAAGCTACAGCATGGACTCTACTAAGAAACGTGTCCGTTGAAACGGCAACCGCAAGCACCAGTAAAAATCATCATGACAGCCGAGACGTCCGACTGCAAGTAGACACCACAGGTAACTGGGAGTTGTCGGACCAACCCAGCGAGGAAGCCCGCAACTTACTTGATCTCTATGCCCCTCTTCAGGCGAACCCAGACCTCGTCATCGGCCAAATTGGACAGAGCCTTGACGGACGAATCGCAACTGAAAACGGACGGTCACATTACATTACAGGAAGAGCAGACATTCGCCGACTTCATCGCTTACGCGCTCTCGTAGATGCTGTAGTCGTTGGAGCCAGAACAGTTGCAGCCGACAACCCACGCCTCACTGTACGGGAAGTTCCTGGACAAAATCCGGTCCGAGTAATCCTCGATCCAGATGGACGCCTCGCCTCACAGCTCTCAGTGTTCCGGGACAAGTCTGCTCGCACCCTGGTGGTGACCCGAGCACCGAAAGGTCGGAATGCTTCTATACTCAAAGAGGACCGAATCGAACTGCCAACCAGCGATCCAAAACAGTCAGGTCATTCCGGTTTCACACCTCAAGAAATCCTGGAAGCTCTCCGAGGACAGGGACTCCGACGAATTTTGATTGAAGGAGGAGGCCTCACAGTCTCCCGGTTCCTGCAGGCCAGAGCCCTGACACGCCTCCACGTTACGGTTGCCCCACTACTCATTGGCTCAGGCCGGCACGCTCTCACTTTACCAACCATAGACTCTTTGAACCAAGCACTGCGACCACCCTGTCGGCTATTCCACCTAGGCGATGACCTTTTATTCGATCTGGATGTTGGGGTCCACCGCACCAACAACTAACAGCTTTTAATCACATCATGCGATGTCGTCTGTCTGATTCAAAAAGCAATCGGCAAAGCAAAAAGTCAACAAATTACCGGCTTCGAAAAAGGGACCGTTCTCCCGTCGCCAGAAGCAACACAGCCCCGGGGAGACTACCGAGTAGGACGAGAAGGCCATAAGCAACCGACACAACCACCCCATCACCGGCCGTAAGACCGGCGGCCCCCCACAAAACTGCAGCCACCCCCTCCCGGAGGCCCCATCCAGCAACGGTGACTGGAATCAACATGGACATAAGCACAGGCCCAACTAGAGGTAACAACACTAGCACTCTAGTGTCCACTCCGATTGCTTTGGCCGCTACCAGATAAGTGGCTAGATAAGTACTCACAACAATGACCGCTGTAACCGCTTGTACCGTAAACGCCGGAAGCGATAAGTGCGCCGCCCCAACCTCACTCATGACTCGCCCAGGCAATGACCCTGCCAAAGACTGACGGCGGGTCCAGACCACAGCAGCAACAACAATGGTAGTCGCCAAAAATCCAGCGCCGACGATAATGGACCAAGAACGCTGGTCAACCGCTATCGGTAAAAACAGCAGCGACACAACAGCCACTGTAGTCATGACAGCCTGGGCCGACAGTCGCTCAAATATTACAGCTCGCACTGCCGGACCACCGGGTTCACGCAGGTGATGTTGCGATCTTGCCTGACGCCAGGCACGTGTTACATCCCCAACGACCCCGCCTGGGAGCACCTGATTGAGAAAAATAGACAAATAATACTCTTTCCATGCAACCAAGAATGGAAGGCTTACGCCAAGCCGTTGGGCCGTAAAGCTCCACCGCCAAGCCAGCACTGCTACCTGAACCACAGAAATCCCAAATGCCAATAGCACCCAGGGTAGCCTCAAAGCTGCTAGCCTAGACACCAATACCCCGAGCTCCAACCACCACGCTAAACCTGCCAAGAGTCCGACACTGACCACAGCACGCAGCACATAATCGAATCGGTTCATACCCTACCCGGCGGCAGCGCCAGCAAATCGCTGTGCCCTACCCGCAATATACACCTACCTCTAGACACGTCCTCCAGACGTTCATCAGCCCAAACCTGAAGCTCTGAAACATCCCCGCTGTACAAGTCAGCAACGGCCGATACCCAACCCTCGAGGAGTCGACGCACCATCGGCGCATCGGCAGAACCCAAGAGCCAGGGGCTCTCCACCGATAGAGTCCAGTAGCCGGCATCCCGAAACAACCGCTCAGCCTTTTGTACAGCTAATGGACCCAAAGCCGGCCCAAGGCCCTTATCCGTTAACTGATGAGTATTCACTGCTTCACGCACAAGGTTGTCGTTTACAACGGTGTTCCCTCCAGACTCCGTTGCGTGTTTCGGTAACCAGTTGATTCCACCGTTATAATTCAGCGGGAAGTAGGCACCACACCCGGTGGCTAGGCAGCAACTCACTATTCGCTGTAGCCAACCTTCAGAAACAAGGTCCAACATTGCCGATGCAGTCACCAAGTCGGTGTCCTGGACAGCAGTCAGTCCTTCTTCAGCAACATCACCACAAATAATGGTCAACCCGGATACCAAGGCAGGTCTCTGGAGACGGGCCAATTTTTGGGTGTGACTACGGTCGTGATCCAGTAAAACCCATACCTGTTCACCGGGTAGCCGTGGAGCTAAATACCGAAAATTCGCACCCGTGCCACTTCCAAGATCCAAAATACGTGTCCATCCACGTTCCTCCCATGCTCCATAGAGATGCTTGAGCAATAGTTCAGCTCGTGAACGCCCATCAATCGGCTCGCGAAGCGCCAACCACGCAGCATCAAATATCTCCATCAGGTATCAACGTAAGCAAAACCGCATCAAAGCGAACTGCTGCTTCATCCCAACTTGGCAGCTGGGCTACTCGATTCCTGGCAGCCGACGCCAATACCCTGCGCCGCTTACTTCCTTCCACTCCTGAGAGCAGCCCTCGGATAGCAGCGGATAACGCCGGGGCATCTCCGGGTGGAACCAGAACAGAAGCCTCTGCATCCACTGTGTCTGGAATCGCTCCACCAGTCGTACTGATCACAGGCAAGCCGCGAGCCATCGCTTCAGCTAATGCCATCCCGTAGCCTTCGTAGTGCGAGGGCAGCACAAACAACGATGCATGATGATAGAAAGCATCTAGTTGCCCTGCCTCACATTCTCCAACAAATCGAACCCTTCCGGTCAATCCCGTTTGAGCATTTAGTTCCTGCACTGAACCAGAATAGTCCGGCGCCCGATCAAGGCTACCAACGCAGTGGCAGGTCCAAGGGAGGTCCATCAATTCTTTCAACGCCAAAACGAGTGTCTTATGCCCTTTTCGTGGAATCACCGATCCAACGCATAGGAGGCTTGGCTCTTGCACGTTTACAGGACCAATCGCATGACGGACGACATCGACACCGGGAGTAACAACTCCAATTCGTTCGGTTCCCACCCCATAGATTCCTAAACGTCTTGCCGTAAACTCACTAGTGACTACCACACCAGCGCAGGCACCTAAGCCCGCACGCTCAAGTACACGAAGTCGCGTCCGCTCTGATTCTCCGATTCCCACTTCATCAGCTAGAGGATGGTGAACTAGCGCCAGCATCCGAAGTCGACCGCTCTCCGCTTGCAGCAATTCAGGGAATCCTCCCATCGCCAAGCCGTCGATGACCACCCGACAACCGTCAGGGATACCAGCCAGAGCAGAGGTCAAGCTAGACCGAGCCTCAGCGTCTCCTCCTGAGAAATTTCCAGTCAAATTATGGACGTCAACACGCCAACCAATGTCGCGTAACCCAGCAATTACATGGGCATCGTAGATATAACCGCCCGTGCACTGGTCGAGTGCACCAGGTACGACAAAATGCAAGATACGATTCGTCAAATCTTGCCTTCGTAGCTGCCCCACGCAACGTGTGATTCATGCAAGGTCACGCAGATAGCGGATAAGCCGGAAGCACCGCCACCCAAGCCACCCTCACCTATGGCCTCCACAAGCCGATCGAAGATGACCCTTGCAAGGAACTCAGTTGTCGTGTTCTTGCCCGTAAATGCAGTGGCTTCATCCAAATTTCGGTAGCCAAGGTCTCTTAAGATCACGGAAAGGCACTGGCTCGCCAGACCTATATCGACAACCAAACCGTCAGCATCCAACTCTTGACGCCGGAAGGTTACATCCACGACATAGGTCGCACCATGGAGACGCTGAGCGGGCCCAAACACCTCCCCTCTGAAGCTATGTGCGATCATGAAATGGTCCCGAACGTTCAAGCTGTACATGGCAAATCACTCATCTGCGGACTAACCAAGCAGGTGCGAAAATATACAGTCTCTCTTGCCGGGTGCAGTCGACCTATACCACACCATGAGCCCCGCCAAAAAGACAATGTGTTTCACACAAATACCAGGCTATCCGCCAGTCAGTAAACTATCCGATGGCACAAAGTTGAGCCAGACCCCTGGCTCAACTTCCCCATAAGAACAGGTAACTCCTCAAATCGACTCTCTCCGGTGATCAAACTATCCAGCTGTGGTTCTTGTAGCAAATTCAAGGCCAATGCCAAACGTTTAGCGCGTGTCCAGCGAGGTGTTCGATGACTGGGCAACTGCCCTACTTGGCTACTCTTGAGCATCAGGCGACGCGCATGAAACTCCTCGCCTAGTGGGAGCTGTACGATGCCGTCACCATACCAGCTGGCTTCGACAATCGTTGCCTCCATCCCAGCAACCTTCAAGGCCCCAACCAAACCCTCTGGCTGACCGCTAGCATGGATAACCAGGTCCGCACGCACATGAGGTTGAACCTCAGTACAAAAATTCAGGCCCAGAACCGAAGCCACCGATTCCCGGCTGGAGTTCACATCCACGAGGGTCACCTCAACCCCGGGGACCTGTGCGCAAAGCCATCCGGCCAGCAACCCTACAACCCCTCCCCCAATTACGACGATCCGATCTCCGACACCAGGACAAGCATCCCAGACCACATTTACGGCTGTCTCCATATTCGCAGCCAGCACTGCCCGCTCCGGAGGAAGGCCTTCCGGAAGCACTATCACCGCATTAGAGCTGACAACATATCGACTTTGATGGGGGTAGAGACAAAATATCACCCGCCCAACAAATTCGGCAGGACCATCGACAACCTCGCCGACATTGCTGTAGCCATATTTCACTGGGCCTGGAAAATTCCCCTCCTGAAAAGGAGCACGCATAGACTCGTACTGAGAGCGTGGCACCTTCCCCTTGAAAACCAGAGACTCGGTTCCCCGGCTGACTCCAGAATAAATTGTTCTGACCAAGAGTTCATCATCCAACCTAGGTGACAGTCCTGCCTTAACGATCTCACCGTTTTGTGGAGATATAACCCAGAACTGACTAGTAGTGATAGGCTCGGCCATACAGCCAAACGATACTTCATGACCACGACTCCAAACCAGTCATCGCCACGGTATTCCAAAAGTCGACGGCACCGAGCACTCGCTGAACTGGCGGTCGGCCTAGTTCCCTTAGCGCTAGTTACCACTGGAATTACTCGTTGGTTCGGACTACCCAATAGTTATGTTCTGTTAGCTTTTCTGAGCTATCTGGTCATGGCAGGTCTAGTCATCAGCTGGCTACCCTCTCAAGACTGGCCTGGATTAGGCGCAGGCAACCGAGTCACTGCCGGCCGTGGCACTCTTGTCGCCTCCTTGGCAGCACTTATACCCTACCCGCAAATTCTGTTCGATGAAGGTTACTGGTGGATTATAGGCTTGGCAACAGTCGCCCTGTGCCTTGACGGCCTAGACGGGTTACTTGCCCGAAGAACAGGCACAACGACCGCTTTCGGTGCCCGCTTCGACATGGAACTCGACTCTTTTCTGATGCTGGTTCTTGCGACACTCGTATGGCAAAGCGGCCATGTTGAACCATGGATCCTGGCAATGGGTCTCCCTCGGTATGGCTTCGTTGCCGCTGGATGGCTTTGGCCTTGGCTCAGAGCCCCATTACCGCCTCGACTAAGACGGAAGACCGGATGCGTCGCTCAAGGAGTCGCACTACTTGTTTGTCTCGGGCCGGTCATACCCCCACTTGTGGCATCCACCTGGGCAGCTGCCACGCTCTGCTTCCTGCTAGCCTCCTTCGCAGTAGATATCGTTTGGCTGTTTCGAAGACGATAACAATCGGAGGCAACTCACTCGAGTTTACGGGTCGTCTTGGCGAGCCCAGCGAAGGGTACCAAAGTTTACAAATGGTCCCCCATCGTGAGATATACGCATCCGCACCTCGAAGAAATACGGAGACACAATAAAGGTCCGACCAGTTAGCCTGACCGTCTGGCCTAAACGACGAATTGACGCAGCCTGCCAATGGTGTGAAAAATATCCGCCCGGGTCTCCACCCACCCGCCCGTACTTCAGCAACTCAAAACCTCTGCTGTCATTTTCGCTGCGAACCAAGTAATTCAGTCTGCGATCGTAGACCATCCGTGATTCGACCGTAAATTCACCAGCTACTTCGTTGGCCTCTATACGGCTGTCATACGTGCAACCATCGACATGAGTTACCGTCTCAACCCCAAAAATTTCATTCGACTCGCCAAAAGCGGAATCAGGCAACACGCCCTCGACCTCCCAAGTGCCAATGAAATAATGAGGATCAAAGGGAGCGGAATCATCTCCTTCACCGTCACCTTCGAGACCCTGAGTGGGACGACGTAGAGCATTCAAACCGGCAATCAAATCAAGTTCTTCTCTGGTGAGACACTGGCCATCTACCAAGGTCTCTCCAGGCTGGAGCTTCACTATTGGTTCAGCCTCAATTTCAGCTGGGGTTTGCCCAGCAGCTAGCGAACCAATAAGCAACAGCAACGCTGCACCTTCCACCGACCTAATCATTGACCTTTCTCTTCTAGCCGCAAGTATCTGAAAGACCCACAACCGCCATCAGATTGATCCGGCGAACCTCGTCACCCTCGATGAGCAAACCTTTCACCACAACTGTCCGCCCTGGACGCAACTCGCCAGTAGCATTGGCCTGTTCTGGCGTCGTAAACAACTCCCGCTGGGCGCTCGCCAACAAACCCTCAACATCCAAGAAATCAGCTACGCCAATAAGCTGAAATCTTTGCGAACCCAGTACCATCTCATCCGCAATGTCGCTGATCTCAGATTCATTGAACAGGCCAGGTCGAGCCTCGGATGGCTCAATGGCGCTCGATAGCCACCAAGTTGGCTCTGCGCCAGTCCGCTCGACACAACCAACAGACTGAACCAGTTGCACCTGGGGCTCCGTCCGGGGCCCTTGCGCTCCTACACCGGAGGTTTCCAACGCCCCCCATATGGTAGCCAGCCAAACAAGCAGTAGAACAGCCAGGACCTTATTCATTACTTGGGCTTTCCACTTAGTCAGGGTTCTCCTTAACCCACCACACTGGAACAGCTGGGCCGAAAGGTTCCCTTGCAGGATCTTTGTCAACCAAATCAAATAATCGCTAATCTTCGGTGCTCCCCTTCGGGCTCTCCTCAGACAAGATATAACGCACGTTGGTCAAATACATATCGTCCCAACTCTGCTCAGACCAGTAGACTTCCTTGTGGGGCGCTGGGTTTCGCCTGTTGCTCCGCGAATTGTCATAGCGAGCGATCGACTTCACTGTACTGCCTGCTGGCACCTGAATCGGCTCAGCCAGCTGATACTCAAACTGCCAGTCAAAGTCGTAGTTCGGGACTCGAAGCAACACCTCTTCCCGACCATCGGGATAGGTCAAAACCCAAGTAAAATCCTTACCCCTTACATGAGCATGGACGAAAAGCGACTGGATTACTGCGTCGTTTTGGAAGGCCCCAATGCCAGTGACCGTCCAATTGGCGTCGTTTGGACCAATCGGGGCCAGCAGTGGGTTCAAGCCCTGGCCCGCTTGACGAGACCGAGAGGCTACACGCAGTTCCTCGCGAGACAGTGGTGACGGAGCGACAAGCTGCCTACCTTGCGATGTGTGTTCCCGAAGGCCCAGCGAGCGCTCCCTCTGGGTCTTTGATTCGTTCGATAACCAAGCACCGATAGAGGGCCTGGCAGTCTCCGGCTTACCTGTGGCCTGGTAATGCAGGTTCCAAATGATGTAGTCGAAAAGATCGCCGCGCACCTCACGAGCCTGCCCTGGCAAAGCCGTATCTGCACCCACACCAGGAATGTAAGGGCCAAACCCGGCTCGTTGGGCGGCCGCCTCAGCCCTTGCCTCCGGATCCAATTTTCGGCGGGGAGCCCTATTATCGTCCCTGGGTTGGCTCAGTAAATCCGGGTCGGCCTCAGGATCAGGCACCGGAACATAATCCACCTCTGGCCCCCCGGGCCATGCTGGCCCGCTACCAAGAACCATCCCGGTCGGCATATTAACCAAACCGGTCGTTATGTGGTGCGTCGCAGCATAGTTTCCAGGACGTACCTGAGTCGCCGAAACCAACATCACATCATCAAACGGCAGTGGGGTATACAAGTTGAAGTTGGGAGTCTCACCATCAGCTTCAAGGTGCCAAGTAATCGGGAACTCTATGACATAGTCCGGATCTTCGCCCGAGGGATGGCTCCACCCAGCCTCGGAAAAACTCACTGCTTTAGGAGCTGGTCCGTCACCCTCTGGAGCACCCGCGTCCACCCAAGCCACAATTGTGGAGATGTCCTTGTGGCTCAGACTAATGTCGTTGCCGAAAGAGCCAAATCTAGGGTCTGCAAACCAGGGCGGCATCTCTCTGGCAGCCACCTTCCGTTTGATTGCCCTGGCCCACGGGCGGGTGTCCTTATAGGACAACAACGCCATCGGGGCAACCTGGTTAGGTCTATGGCAACTCGCACAATTTTCGAGCAAGATCGCTCCAACATGCTGATTGTAGGTAGGAGCATCTTCCGCTAACGCCGGCTGAACACCTCCAAGTGCCGACGCAAGAACCACTACCATCGCCGTCATTATCGCTAATCGCATCATTCAATCTCGCCCTGAGTCAGACACTGTGGACACCACCACAGCTCTAGACCCGCTGAAATCTACATACACAATCTAGTAGCAGACAACACGTTGCCACCCCACAACCGAATCGATACAAGTTAATATCCCTGGCTCTACAAGGAACCTACCTCGCCGCAGGAACAGCAGGGGGCGCAGACCCACCCAAGAACAACCGCTCTCCATCGGCTAGCAGAAAGTTCCGCCCCACCCCTTTCGGAGTACCGTCCTTCGCATAGTAGCCCTCAATAGTAAGCTCGATCCCTATATCCAGACTATTCTTGGTTACCCCGTTGCGAATGAGCTCGTTCGGGCTACCACCTTCTATTTGCCAGGTCACCGTCGTCCCGTCGTCACCTTCAATGTCAATGTGGAACCAAGAATGAGGGTTGATCATTTCCCACTTGACGAGCTTCCCAGTTAAATTCAACGGCTTGTCAATATCGAATTCCGCCGAGAACGCATGGTGGGTTGAAACTGGAGTAACCATGAGCAGGACTCCAAAACCGATAAAAACACAGGCTATTTTCGTACGCATAGACTTTTCCTCCTGAATTTCATTTACCTGTTCTCGCCGTCTGGCTGCTTGCGGAGATGCCCGTAAATCAGGTCTTCAACAAACTCGACACACCTAAATTCCAGAACCCGAACATTTTCGTCCACCCGTCTATAGAGCGGCATACTCATCGTCCAAGGTCTGGTGAATATGCCTGGGTCTTCGATCGTTACCTCGTACGACAAGGTCTCCGGGCTTCGCGGGGTAATACGCTCCACCACGTGTAACTGGTCACTATGAAAGTTCCCCGACCGATCAAACCATGTCTGACCATTAAACCCAGTCGTATCGATCACTAATGTCTCACCATCCCAATGTCCGTTCGACCACCCCATCCAACTGTCAGCAGGGGCATCCACCTGATCCTCCATGTAGACGGTCCTGACAGCCCCAGCAAATTCATGAAGAATCATAATGTGCTCTTGGCTTTGAATGATCTGAACAGGAAATGGCATATACATTCCGCGAGGCACACCAGGCAAGTAACACTTAATAGCCGGGTCTCGCTCGAGCCGATTGGTCCGGTTTTCATTTCTTTGGGCCAATGCTTCAGGACGATAGGGGATGGCACCGCCACCAACCACACCGAGCCCTCCAGGAACTGCCGACAACGCGCCTAACTCGCGTACAACGCTCGGCCCGGCACTGTGCGGCTCAACGTCCCAATGTGCTGACCCGATAGTCTGCCAGATACCATTCAAATCAGGATTCCCGTCAGGGGCTCGCGGCGCCAGATAATCTCCGGTCTGTGCAAAGGCCGCCGCTGTGGCCATTACGCTCGCAGTCACGAAGTTGATCAAGAAAACCCGAGTGCGCATTGGATCCTCCACTTTCCTATTTGGGCTGTAGTGACGCTTCAGCTGCTTGCTGCTCCTCAAGACGCGCCCCAACAAGGGTGTTGTACAAACCGTAGTTTCCCTCGTGGCAGGCGAACTCAAACAGCGGGCCCCGTGTTTTCTGCATCGGCATCTCGGCCGACCACGGCTGGTCCCAAGTCCCCGGATCGTCCACCGTAAATTGGTATCTGATGACGTCATCAGCTACACGGGTAAAGCGCTCGGTCACTCTCATCCGTTGTCCTGAACCCTGGAGAGGATTTTTTCCATTGAAGTTGGTGGTTTCAACCACTAAGGTCTCGCCATCCCACCGCCCCCGGGATAAACCAATCCATTGATTAAAGCTATCTGGCGGGTTGGAATGCCCTTCGAGCGGGATCACCCGAGCATCGTGGATCATCTCGGACAAGATCATCACCTGCCCTGGGCCCTGAACGATGTGGTAATTGGCGTTGTAGCCACTATTTAACATTGGGGGGCCCACTCCGCGCATCATAATGCAGCGGTCATCAAGTTGGTTAGCCTCGGCCGAATCCCAGCGGCCGCCTAACAGAGCCTGCTCGGCTTCCCTAATTTCTGCCTGACGTCGACCCGAGGCATTCACCGGCGGAAGACGCCCATCAGGTGGGTCAACAATCAACGCAGTGCGAAGATTCTGGGCTCTCGCGGCCTGACTGCGATCCAGGCCGAACTGGGTGAAATCGTAGTGCACGTCAGGAATCGTGCCCGGTTCGGTCTGCGCACTTTCACGTACAGCAACTCGCCCTTCACGCGCAGCAAGTTCCTCTTCGGTATAGAACGCCGAAGTCACACCCTCAGGTCTCTCTAATGGAGTAAAAGTTTGGTTCGACCAGAATCCCTGCAGGTCAGGTTGGCCGTCAGGGGTCCGAGGGACCCTATAGGATTGGTTTGAGGAAGTCTCCTGGCCGGCACTCCAAGACGGTGAAGCGAGCCCCACCAAAACCACACAGGCAAACCAGCAAAAACAGATGCAAGGCCGAAGACGCATATCAACGCTCCTTAACTATCGTCCGTCCGTTGAGCATCTCAAGGGACGATTCCAAAACGGCAGCCTGTAACTAAACAACTATTGAGTCTTTATGTCAGTCACAAGTCACGGACATTATCACTCAACCGAATCCTAGCCGCGACAGCAAAATTACTAACACCCAGCATAGAAGTAGTAGCTGCCCTAGATTCACCCTAAGGGTGATGATGCTTGTCCAGAACAGACCTCTCCCAAAAACCAGCTCGCTTAGCTGGATAGCCGAAGCATGCTGCTTGAACCCCAAAAATGTTTTCCAGCCTATTTCTGGCTGAATACAAGGGGAAAAAGAGCCATATCTCAAGCAAGTCCAACAAGCCGTCGTACCGATATAAAGACGCAGAAAGAAATATCTCGGTATAATGGAGGATGGAACTATGACTGACTCGTCCTCACAGAGACCCCAGGCCGACGATCCCCTCGGCGCTGTCTCTCCTATTTCAGACGGCGACCCAGCGGCAACAGCTGAGGCTGATGGAACACTAAAGCTAGTCGGTTTACCCAGCGGAACCGCCGTTACTGGTGGCGCTGTTCTCGGAGCCTTGCGAGCATGGAAACGTCGACGGCGATCACGCAAGCGCGGACAAGAAGATCACAAGAGTCCGGCTGCTACCAATGGGAGCAACTCAGCCGGCGAAACAATCGATCGAACAAATCTTCAGAGCCAATCAACGACTGAAGAAACGTCTGCCGAAATGGGCAACCCGAGAGACGGGCTACAGGTAGCTGCGAATGACCTGACCAGTAACCAGCCTTCAAAGCCATCAGTAAGTGCTGACCCGAATGCAGGAAACGCCTCGAACCACAAGGCAGTTCCACCCACCTCGAGTCCAGACAACAGCGCAGCTAACGTAGTTGCCCCCAAGAGTGAAATCAAAACAAGCACTGGCGACTCGCTCAAAGGTGTCTCCGGGCTAGACGCAGTGGCAGCTCATCGGTCTGTAGCCCATCAAGGCGGTGGGCAAAAGCGAATCGATGCTCAGCATGCTCGAGGCAAACTAACCGCTCGCGAAAGAATCAACCGTATTCTCGATCCCGACACATTTGAGGAGCTAGCTCCCTATATCGAACATAGACACAGTGGTTTTGGACTTGAGAACAACCGCCACGCCGGCGACGGTATAGTGACAGGGCTTGGACTGATCGACGGACGCCGAGTTGCGATCTTTGCGCAAGACTTCACCGTGCTCGGTGGATCTTTCTCAGAGGTTCACGCACTCAAGGTAGGTCGTCTGCTAGAAACGGCCACGAATAGCGGACTCCCTATCATCTCTCTCCTCGACTCGGTCGGGGCCCGCATCCAAGAAGGTGTCTGGAGTCTGGCTGGATTCGGTGATCTCTTCTGGCGAAACACACAAGCCAGCGGGGTCGTACCACAAATCAGCCTTATGTTAGGGCCCTGCGCAGGCGGCGCAGTCTACTCTCCGGGTCTGACCGACTTTGTTGTTATGACTCGCGGCAATAGTTTCATGTTCATCACAGGGCCCGAAGTCATAAGAACCGTGACCGGTGAAGAGGTTGACGTCGAAACCCTCGGAGGCGCCGCCACACACGCGGCAGGATCAGGGGTTGCCCACTTCGTTGCTGATGACGAAAACTGCGCATTCACTTTAACCAGACGGTTGCTGAGTTACCTTCCGTCGAATAACGCGGACACCCCACCAGCACTTCCACAGAATGACGCACTTGAACCAGATGTGGAACGCCTCGACCGACTCATTCCCGAAGAGTCCCAAGTTCCCTATGATGTCCGAGACGCCATCAATTTAATCGCCGACAAGCAATCATTTCTGGAAGTTCAAGCGGACTTCGCTCCGAACGCGGTAATTGGATTCGCGAGACTGTCTGGCCGAGTTGTCGCATTGGTAGCCAATCAGCCATCTCATCTGGCCGGCGTGCTTGACATCGATGCATCCGACAAGATTGCCAGATTTATCAGATTTTCAGATTCATTCAACATCCCCATCGTCACTTTGATTGACTGCCCCGGGTTCTTACCAGGTAGCGGCCAAGAACATCAAGGCATCATTCGCCATGGTGCCAAGATCGTGTATGCCTACTCGGAGGCCACTGTTCCAAAGATTTCTGTCGTGTTGCGCAAAGCCTATGGCGGAGCCTATATCGTGATGAGTAGTAAGATGATCCGCACAGACATCTGCTTTGCGTGGCCAACTGCCGAAATCGCTGTGATGGGACCTAAGGGAGCCGTGAATATCCTATATGCCCGTCATCTTGCCTCCGTCGACCCAAGCAAACGAGATACCGAGCGGACTAAACTCGAAAATGAGTTCCAAGAACGTTTCAATTCACCGTTCGTCGCGGCATCGGCCGGACATATCGACGATGTGATCTACCCGCGTGAGACCCGTTCACGTATCAGTGCAGCATTGGACTTTCTCAAGGACAAGCAAACCACTCAGGTGCCGAAGAAACACGGCAACATCCCACTCTAATGTCTCCCCAACTCGAGACCGTACTCGAGATATCGGCATACGGCACCACGATTCTGTTTGGAGCGTTGATCGGCCTAATCGGCCTAATGTACCTCCTTACCTCCCAGCGGTTATTTAACTGGGCGTCACAACAGCCTGTTAAACCAGTAGCAGAGCTACAGGAACAAGCTAAACTTGAGAAAGAACGCCAGTATCGTGCAGTGGCGCTGGCAGTCGCAGTTGCGGTCGCGAAAACCCACAGAACCCCCCTCCTACAATCGGCGACCGCCTCAGACTGGCGTCGTTTGCACCACACCCGGCGACTGAACCAACCCACAACCCGCATGAAAGCCCGGTTATGAGCCAATATCGTGTCACTGTCGACGGACAACATTACGAAGTGGACGTGGATGACCCGCGAGCCCGCCCCGTAAAAGCCACTATCGCCGGTGTGACATACTCGGTCGATCTACGATCAGCTCCACAGCCCCACCAAGAATCATCCGAAGAGACCCCAGCCGCAGCACCAACACCATCGCCGGCATCCAGCAGTCCGAGCACTGATCCTGATAAATTGACCGCGCCGATTCCAGGTGCCGTGGCATCTGTCTCAGTCAAATCCGGCCAGACAGTTAAGCGCGGTGAAGAATTGCTTACTCTCGAAGCGATGAAAATGCTGAACGTTATACGGTCGCCGCGTATCGGTGTTATCGAGGCCGTCCATGTGACAGATGGCGGGCAGGTATCACAAGGAGACCTTCTTATCACATTCGAAGGCAAATAGTCAGTGTCGTCTGAGCTACGGTTCTCGACAAGAGCAGGCTGCCACCGATTCTCGTCACACCTTATAGTGCGAACCTTATGATTCCATCCCTTGGTCCAGAAACGCTGCTAATGTTCGCTATCGGAGGATTGCTCATATACCTAGCAATCGCCAAGCAGTACGAACCGACCCTCTTACTACCCATAGGGTTTGGAGTGATACTCGGCAATCTCCCGAATTCGCCAATGAACCAACCGGAAGGGATGCTCACTCTTCTGATCGAGTTCGGCATCGAAACAGAATTATTCCCACTGTTTATATTCATCGGAATTGGGGCCATGATGGATTTTCGGCCCCTGTTATCCCAACCGATCTTCGCCCTCTTGGGAGCTGCAGGTCAGCTTGGTATTTTTGCAACCCTCATCTTAGCCACTAGCGTCGGTTTTCCCTTGAACCAAGCAGCTTCAATAGCAGTTATCGGAGCCATCGACGGTCCCACGAGTATCTATGTGTCCTCGTTACTCGCACCAGAGTTGCTGGCCCCCATCGCTGTCACCGCTTACTCCTATATGAGTCTCGTGCCGATCATTCAGCCTCCACTCATGCGGCTGTTCACCACTAAAGCTGAACGTCGCATCAGGATGGAATATGCCCCTCGGGCAGTACCCCGCAGCGCAGTCATCGTATTTCCTATCATCGTAACCATTGTCGTCGGAGTGCTTGTCCCTGCATCAGCCCCACTTGTAGCGACCCTAATGTTCGGTAGCCTCCTCAAAGAATCCGGCGTCGTGCCTCAGTTAACCAGTACCGCATCGAACGAACTCGCCAACCTATCCACTATCTTTCTCGGACTAACCGTAGGTAGCCTGATGCAAGCAGAGACGTTTCTCCAAACTCAAACTCTGTTCATCCTAGGTCTCGGGCTCTTCGCGTTTGCACTGGATACCGTAGCTGGCATCCTATTCGGTAAAATCCTTGCGGCTATCACAGGCGGAAAAATTAACCCCCTCGTTGGCGCAGCAGGCATTAGCGCCTTCCCAATGAGCGGGCGGCTAGTTCAACGAGTAGCACAAGAAGAAGACTTTACCAACCATGTCTTGATGCACGCGATGGGAGCTAATACCGCAGGACAGCTTGGCTCGGTCATTGCCGGTGGCGTCCTCCTTACCCTCGTAACGATGCTAGGCTAGCTCACGTCACACACAAGGTCCCTCTCAACAAAGCTTGAACCAACCACAACTGAGTCACCAGCAGGCCAATTGGAGACCTCTACTGGCAACAACCTTAGTTGGCAAAATCAAAATGGCTTTCCTCAGAAAGCCCCACTTCGGTGTAAGCTTCAGTGGTTACAGCAACAGAATTGGAAAGGGGACACAAACCATGCACCATGGCCCACTGGCAAGAATCATTCTGGTCTCCGGTCTCGCTATAGCCACAACGACAGCGACGATCAATGCCCAGTACAGCCTCACAGTCAACCGAGATCGACTGGTTAATGCTCAAAACGAGCCACAAAACTGGCTGATCATGAACGGCGATTACAATTCAATCCGCTATTCCAAGCTCACCCAAATCAATCGCGAAAATGTGGGCGGTTTGCGCATGGCTTGGGCCCTCGCTCTGGGTGGCATGCAGGACACTGGCCGAAACGGGCCTGAAAGTGAGGTGAATCCGCTGATCGACAACGGGTTCATGTACACCACTGACGGATGGGGTACTGTGTATAAGATCGACGCCCGCAATCCGAATTACGGAGATTTTGTCTGGATCGCAGACCCAGGCGTTGACCACGAAGGGAACACCTCCCGCTCGCGAGGTATCGCTCTCTGGGAGGACCGTGTAATAAATAACCTTCCAGACGGACGGGTCATCTCCATCGACCGCGATACCGGAGAGATCGTGTGGGATGTCGAGGTCGCTGGCACAAACGAATTCGGGCGCCGCGAACGCTTCCTCACTGCCCCCCTTGTCGCTGATGGGAAAGTCCTCGTACACAATGGCGCCGGCGACGGCGGAACCAGGGGTTGGGTTGCAGCATTGGACGTCAACACTGGCCAAGAATTGTGGCGCTTCTATGTGGTACCCGAACCAGGACAGCCAGGCAGCGAGACCTGGAAGGACGACCACAACGCTTGGAAAACCGGCGGCGGTGGTATCTGGCAAACGGGATCATACGACCCAGAAACTAATCTATATATCGTCGGAACCGGTAATCCATTCCCCGGCTATGATGCTGAGTTTCGTCCAGGGGATAATTTGTACACCAACGCAGCCATCGCGTTAGACATCTCGACCGGTGAGTTGGCCTGGCATTTCCAGTACACACCCAATGACTCGTGGGACTACGATGAGGTTGGCGTTCATATGCTTTACGACATCAACATTGATGGCCGCCTGCGGAAAGTTGTTTCTCATTACGGACGCAACGGATTCTTCTACACCCTAGACAGAACTGACGGGAGCTTCATTAAGGGCGCGAAATATGTCAACGACCTAAACTGGACTGCCGGCCTCGATCCAGTTTCAGGTATGCCTCTCGAATACGACCCAAACCTCGATGTCCAGATCTACAACCCAGAAGCACGAGCACTAAGGGCTGACCGAGACGAAATGAAGCGTACCTGCCCCACTTGGCACGGTGGCGTCGCACACCAGCCACTCGCCTATAACCCTGAGAAGCAAATCGCTTACGGTGTTGGGACCGAGGGTTGTTTCGAACAAAACGGAGCCGCCATGGTCCCAGCATCTCCCGAAGGCAACATTGACACACAAGCGAGTGAACGACGTCGCTACACCAGTGACCTCTATTACGGGGCCCTCACAGCCGTCGACGCTGTTGATCACAACGTCATTGGGAAGGCTGTCACCGACATAGAGATCCGCTCTGGCGTCGTTGCCACCGCAGGAGGCTTGGTGTTTACCGCCCTGCAAGACGGCTGGGTAGTCGCATATAACGACGAAACACTCGAAGAGATGTGGCGATTTAACGTCGGTACACCACTTAAAGGTGCACCCGTCACCTACGCTATCGGTCCGAAGCAGTACCTAGCGGTGCAATCAAGCGGCCGCCATCTGCATCCGGTAAATTACGACAACCTCGAGACTTCAAGCTATCTGTTCGTGTTTGCACTGGACTGATCAATTAGGTTTCACCTGGCCCGGTGCCTGCAGTTCAGATTTTCACTGTAACGCACCGGGCCAGGCGAGTTCCACCTTCAGGCTGGATGGGAGAAATCGACCTACTAGCACAGGCCTCAAGATATAAAAACGAAGCAGGCAGCGAACGTTATCGAGGGCATTCGCCTAATTCTGCAGAAACTTGAGGCTACGGTCCCACGAAAGTCTAATTGCGTGGCCCTGCGGAGTCTCCGCCATCCGTGTCTGACTCCTGCTCTGGAGTAAACAGCGATTCAAGATAGCCAACCACGTCACGTACTTGATCATCCGACAACTCCCGGCTCGAAATCGGCGGCATCTGACTATAGCCTTCGCGCACCACTGCAAGTACATAGTCAGCATCAAATACTAATGGAACCAAGGCTGGCGCTATATCGCCTCTGGCCCCGGCACCATGACACAATTGGCATACTTGCCTATACGGCTCAGCGCCAGGGTGATCTTGAGCGTCAACAGCTATTCCCCCAACAAGCAACAAACCGACTACAAACACTAGACGCATGGCTAACACCCACAACAGAACATGTCGCAAAAAAGAGCCGGTCGCACTGATACCAGAGGCCAGTTCGACCTGAGCTGAGTAAGACGTACAAGTCGGCTGTTCATACCGAAGAACAACTAACGCCTAAAACTGCCGTTCGCCAGTTCCTCTGCCCGGTGACCAGCAAGAATGCCGTCCATCCCATAGTTGCCCTCGTGACACGCGTATTCCCAGACCTGGTCGTCTGAACGTGCCATCGGCACCTCAACGGTCCATGGCATCGTCCAAGTATCTTGATCTTCGACGGTAAATTGATAAACCAGGGTATTGGCATCAGTCCGGGTAAAACGTTCGACCAGTTGCATGCCCGGGGTGGACCCATGGCGCTCAGTGAAGGAATTCTTGTTATAGAAATTAGTAGTATCAACTACTAGGGTCTCGCCCTCCCAACGCCCCAGAGACTGTCCCATCCACTGGGTCACAGTATCGGGCAGCTCCACTCCATGGGCAATCGGAATGATCCGGGTATCATGAACCATTTCGTTATAGATCACGACATAGTCTTGAGTCTGAAACAACTGTAGATGGTTGTTATACGCACGAGGTTCCATCGGAGGACCCGAATTGAACCCCAGCACACATCGCTCGCCGACACTCCGGTCCTCCCAAGAATCCGCCGGATGGTCCCGTCGATACACCTGACGGGCATCTGCTCGCTGCTGACCTGCCTCTGACAAAGGAGGAATCTGTCCGTCTGGAGGGTCCACGATAAGCGACGTTCGTCTCGACCCAACGGTACGTGTACCCCGATCTAGCCAAAAGTTGTTATAGGCGCCGACGTTGCCACCAGCCTCAGTCCGCCGAGCCGCCTCGTTCCACAAGCGCGCCTCTCGGTCGACAGCTGCCTGCTCAAGACCAGCGGCCTCCTCAGCCGAAAGAAACGCCTGGTCCCCGAGGTCTTCAGGACGTTCCATCGGAGTAATGGTGCGAAAATCCCACACACCTTGCAAATCGGGGTGTCCCCAATCGGTCTGCAGCGAAGTCGACTGGGCCCCTGCTCCTACAGGCCCCAAGACCATGATGACTATTACCGCAAGCGTCACCTTTGCCACGCCCTGTTCAGAATGGCTCATCTCTCACCTCCTGAGGTGCCCTTGATTCAATACAACCTGCGACCGATTATAGCTAGTAATGCGCTGTCAAACCGCACGGTAAAAACATCTGTGAAGGTGACTGGTTTACTGGTCTCCTGTAACGTTCACTCGTATCCGATACAAACCAGTCCGAGCTGTCATATATAGGGTACGACGGTCATCATCGCCCCACGCGACATTCGCCGGAACCTCAGTTGGCTTAACCGTGCCCAAATGCCGCCCATCTGGACTGACAACCCACACACCACCCGGTCCGGTAGCCCACAGATTTCCTCTGTCATCAACCTTGAGGCCATCTGGTGCTCCTGGCTCGTCAACGCCACTCGCATCCAGAAGAACCTCACCGTCATCCAAGTCCCCATTCTCAAAGACCTCATAGACCATCCAAAGGCCACTTGTGCTGTCTGCAACATAAAGACGGGTTTCGTCCGGAGAGAAAGCAATACCGTTAGGACCTGGCTGTTCGCCCAAAAGTGTCAAACTCCCATCAGGACTCAGTCGATAGATTCCATTCACCTCTTGTTCTCGGGAATCGGGGGAAGGCAACCCGTAGGGGGGATCCGTAAAGTAAAGGCTCCCATCGGACATATAGTCCAAATCGTTCGGGCTGTTCAGCCTCGCACCTTCGTAATTGTCGACCACGACACTCCGGCTACCGTCACCACCGATCCTCGATATCCGACCGTTAAAATGCTCTGTGAATACAATCTGCCCCATAGAATCCACTGTGATGCCATTGGACCCGACCAACCGGCCTTCGTCGTAATCCCCTTCATAGACGGGTGATAGGTAATCACTCACCATTCCATCTGGCGACCATCTGACAATACTGTTACCAGGAATGTCGCTAAACAAGAGGTAACCGTCCCCATCATCGATCCAAGTGGGTCCCTCAGTGAAGCCAAACCCATCTGCCAATTTTTCGATGACGGCGTCAGCGGGCACCAATTCATCAAACGCAGGATCCAGGCGCTCAATCACGCCAGAACTTGGAACCGGTTCAACCGGAATTTCCTGCTCGACCTGCTCTGAAGTAGTCCCACACGAGCCTACAAAGAACAGTCCTAACAACCACCATCTCGAAATAAGCTGCTTCCTCATCTTCGACACTCCTAAGCCGTTGCGATGTTTTGTTCCCCTTAGGCATCGATCGCAACAACCGATGTCCCTCTCGGTCCAGTAGCACCAACTCTCGCGGTGGAATTTCTCCGTCGTCGAAACGTTGAACTCAGTCAGCACTCCATTGCGTAACCATCATCAACGCAACATCTCTACAGCCACGCCCTCACGGGAGTGAATTACAGATATCAACCTCTTCTCCCCAGAAGTCAATGCACTTGGCTTGGGTCATCTCGCCCTGGCGTACCACTTTCGTGAGCAAAAAATCCACGAGACGCTCCACTTCACGGTTCTGCAGAGTCGCCGCTGGATCAGGCAGTTCGAGACCCATCCGCTGCAAATCGGAACGCGTTCTGCCTAAACAACGGTCATCGGTGTAGGAAAGTCGATCAAATGCAGGCATATCCCTCCCAGGAAGGCCACACTTGATCACAAGAATGAGTTGCTCACGAGTAAGCTGGCTGGTGCGCAGGTTTGCTCCATCCGGAGACTGGCTGTCCATCTTGACACCGTCCCCTGACCAACCGTGGCAGGCCTGACAATCAGCCTTTTGATGATAGAGTCTCCGCCCTGCGGAGACGCTGGCATCGCTGGGCTCCTGAGCATAACTCTCACTCGGCAGGCCCAACTGGGCCAAGGTCACCACCAACAGCGGGAGCAGCCGCAAAAAAGCCAAAACATTGTTTCCTCTAGCCACGAATCCTCCTCACGACAACAATAAAACCACAGTTTGTGACTCGGTCAGCACCATCCCACCAGTCATCTTGCAGATACCACAGCATGATCGCCCAGGCCACCAGTAGACGCAACTCCAGACGGCGTTTTCCAACGACCTGTACCCCAAAGCGCCATACCCAGAGCACCAAGCGTTGAACACCGGGCCACAGAGCGGTAAAATCGCCAGACAACAAAAGGCATGATATCCGGCTAGTAGTTGTTATTGACACTACTGAGTTCAAAAAACAGGTCAAATTCATGTTTGGAGACAGCAAAATGATGCTCAAGAGTGGCCTCGGGGCAGCGTCTACTATCGTTGCGCTCTCCCTCATCGCTTCACCACTGCATGCACAAACCACCAAGCTCACTGGCGTCAACCGGACGCCTGAGGACCTGCCTGATATCTCAGGCGTTTTCACCTTTCGCACTCTTACACCACTGCAACGCCCTGAGGCGCTTGAGGGCCAAGACCGACTGACTGAAGAAGAAGCAGCCGCCTTCGAAGCCTCAGAACGGACTCGATTGAATCGCGACCTGTTCGACCCTGAAAGTGGTGCTCCTAGCGCTGGCTATCAATCTCGAGCCGAAGGCGGGGTTCTCTCCTATAACGAATTCTGGTATGAACGGGGCATCGAACTCACTAGCGATAAACGAACCTCGCTAGTCGTCGATCCCCCAGATGGGCGAATTCCCTATACCACGGAATTCGCAGAGGAGAATAGACTGCGCCGACTCAATCTACGCAACGGGTTTGCCGACCACTACACCGACCGCAGCCTCGGCGACCGCTGCTTGATGGGGTCTAACTCTGGGCCACCAATGCGCCCCGGTTCCTACAACAACAATGTGATGGTGCTACAAACGCCAGGGTATGTGGCAATCGTCAACGAGCACATCCATAACACTCGTATCATTCCCATAGAGAGCGGCCCTCACGGCAACATTCGACAGTGGGTAGGCGACTCACGTGGCCGCTATGAAAATGATGCACTGATCATCGAAACACGAAATTTCAGACAGGCTACAAACTTCACCGGTTCGTCAGCGGAGACAACATTGATCGAGCGCTTCACACGCCTCGATCCGGACACAGTAATGTACGATTTCACAATCGAAGATCCGAATAACTACACGCGCCCGTGGACAGTGGCAATCCCCTTCCGTCGCACCGACGGCCCGATCTATGAATACGCGTGCCACGAAGGAAATTACGGACTAACGGGTATCATGGCTGGCGCTAGGAGATTAAACACACAACCTGTGGAAGGGTCACGCTAGACCCTCGGCAACCGACGCCATTTTTGTTCTCATAGTATGAAATGAGAGCTTCGACTGTTTGTAATCGATCAGAAAGGGAAGTCGATCATGCGTAGGCTTATACTGGTGCTCTCGGTTATCGTAGGGGCAGGACTCCTCGCCAACCCAATCTCGCTACAGGAACGATTAATCGTAGGTGAGAGCCCCTACGCCGTGGTGGACAACTGGCTGAAACCATTTGCAGATAGTGGCTACGCCTGGGGCGCACACTCTGCGGTTTATGCTGAATCACCAGACCGAATCTTCGTGAGCCAACGTGGGGAAATACGGCTCCCTGACCCGCTTCCGTCAGGATTTTCTGGTTTCGTAGGTTCAATCGGTCTGAATCCTTTACAGCCAGAAGAGGGACAACGAGCCTGGCGCAATGTCATCTTTGTCGTCGACGGCAACGGCAACATGATCGAATCGTGGACCCAGTGGGATGAGCTGTTTGGGGACACAATCGCCGGGGAGCAGCAATACGGTGGCGGCCCCCACAAGATCCGGATTAACCAATACGACCCAGAGCGACGAGTATGGGTTGTGAATTCAAACAGGCACGTAGTCTACGGGTTTTCGAATGATGGGTCAGAGCTGCTCATGACGCTAGGCGAGGAAGGTGTAAGTGGCAACGACGAAACCCACTTTGCACTCCCGCAAGACATCGCGTTCATGGAAGATGGAACGATGTTCGTCGCCGATGGTCCAGATAATGGGCGGATTGTCAAATTCGATGCCGAGGGCAACTACGTCACCCACTGGGGTGGGCCTGGCAGCGGCCGCGGAGAATTCAACAGCATTCACGCCATCGCCACAGATATTCGTGGCAACATCTACGTCGCTGATCGAATGAACAGCCGGATTCAAGTGTTCAACCAAACCACCCGTTCAACCTGGTATCACCCCAATATCTCGCCCATCGGTACTTGGCCAGACTTTGACACACCTACCGATATTTATATTACTGGGTACGATGTCTGGGTGTCTGGTTTGACCTACATGGTCAAACTCGATGTCAACGGTAACAGGCTTTTCTCGTATGACCTGGCAGGAGACGAACCTGGGCAGTTCCTAGGGTTGCACCAGTTCTCAGTTGACTCTGACGGAAACTGGTACGGCGCCGGTAATCGCCTCGGTCGCACTCAAAAATTCAGTCCTAAGGAAGGGGCGTCATTCGCAGAACTCATGGCTGCCCCAGACCCGCCGCTCCAATAACAACAGCCGATACCTCCTGATGACGTCGACGGGCCTGCTCGATCGCGAGCAGGCCCCCGTGATCTATTTGAAATATTTTATCCCCTAGGACGCCGCGCCAAAACCACTTCTCTGCCACGACTTCCTTAACAAGAGCGTATAATTTTCCTTGTGGGGGATCCGCTCACTTAAGCGGTACCCTTTTTGCTACTTAGCGAGGAAATCAACCATGCCGAAGCGAAATCTCTTCTTGTGGCGAACTCTGGCGGCAATGGTGTGTATAGTGGGGACTTCACTCTCAGTATTCGGTCAAACTGACTGGACCCCACCCTTGACACCAGATGGTCAGCCGAACATCCAGGGTGTCTGGACCAATTTCGATCCGACACCATTCGAAGCACCAAATGACATCGACCTCGAGCGGCTGGCTCCCTTAGCCGCCTGGTTCCCAGGCACGAACCGCCCTCAGCGCCCACCAGCACCCACCGCTGAGCCGCAACCAGCCAGACAACCGAGTCCTTGGGGAGACGGTCCAGGTAGCGCGCCACGTAATACACGCCGCCAATCGATGATTGTCGATCCTCCGAGTGGGAGAGCTCCACTACGTCCGTCAGCCATTGCCCGACGTAATCAAAACTTGATTAACTTAACAGACGGTTGGCTCACCCACACACCTTGGGAACGCTGCATCACGCGCGGTGTTCCTGGAGGTATGTTTCCCGGTGGCTACGGGGCTGGTTACCAAATCCTGCAAGTCCCAGGCTACGTCGTGATTTTCTACGAGATGATCCACGAAGCTCGCATTATTCCGATCGATGAACGCGCTACGCTTTCCGAAGACATTCGTCTGTGGAATGGTGACCCCAGAGGACATTGGGATGGCAACACATTGGTAGTTGAAACTGGCAACTACAACGACCAAGGCACCATCGGCACGAACATCGCAAGCCGTGGACTCCGCGGCATCCAACAAAGTAACAAGCTAAAAATTGTTGAACGGTTCACCTTTGTCGACCAAAATACCGTCAACTACGAAGTCACCATAGACGACCCAGGCCCATTCACAGCCCCGTGGACAGTAGCAATGCCGTTGAATCGAGACAGCGGTTATCAAATCTTCGAGTATGCCTGCCACGAAGGCAACTACGGCCTAGACAACAGCCTCAGATCTGGACGAGCCGAGGACCGAGCTGCAACCGAAGGACAATAGCAACCTCACACATGGCTTGGCCAGCCACTTCCTTCCTCGACCGAAGATAGAATCGGCTGGCCAAGCCACTGAGGCCACCGCCAGACCTAAGGTAAGGCAAAAACAAAGAGACCATTTCCACCAACAGGCCGTGTCTTCTCTGGAGTCAGTTGGGCGGGGAGCATGCCACCCCAACTGGCTCCTCCACCACCGGTGGGAATTGCCACATACTGCTTGCCGTCGACGGCGTAAGTAATCGGGAACCCCTGCACGGATGTCGGAAGCCTGGTCTCCCACAAGGTCTCACCAGTCGCAGCATCAAATGCGAAAGCCTCGCGGTCCCACCCCCCAGCGATTGCCAGGCCACCGGCCGTAGTTAGAGCGGCACTGTTAATTGGCGTCCGAAATCGGCGCCTCCAAATAACTTCGCCGGTACGCATGCTCATCGCTACAAACTCGCCGAGCTGTTCGTCGCTGTCAGGATGGTGGTGATTGGTCCTCCGAACCGGCCCAGTGCCTCCACCGCCTGCGACCCGGTCTACAGGCCCGAAAACCGCTGTCTCGCAATTCAGGTTGATCGGAATGAAGAATGCTTCCATGCCTGGGTGATAGGACATTGCACGCCAACTCTTGAATCCAGAAGTACTCGGACACCAATAGACTTCTTCTCCAATCACCGGGATGGTCCCATCTCGGTAGGTAACCTGTCCAGTGACCGGATCAATGTCGGCTACCGTTTGGTAGCCAAGATCATGTGCGTTCCGGAAGCGGCCAGTCTGGAGAGCCATCTCCCAAAGAACCCCGATTTTTCCCATCGTAAACACTGATCTACGGTCATCGTAGTCAACCAAAATTCGCTCAAAGACCTCGTCCATATCGAGTGTCTCGCCTGGCAAATGCTGGTAATACCACTTCATCTCTCCAGTGTCCGGGTCAAGTGCTAATGTGGAATTTGTGTACAACGCATCCCCATCAGTCCCCCGAACTGCTCGAGCCCACGGCTTAGCCTGAGACGTCCCGTGGAACAGAGTCCGGGTCACCGGGTCATAGCTACCAGGAATCCAAGAATCGCTCCCGGCCCGAAACATGGGCGGCAGGTCACCCCACGTGTCGCCGCCGCGCTGGCCAGGTAACGCGACCGTGGACGTCCGCCAAAGTTCTTCACCCGTTTGAGCATCCAGCCCGACGATATAGCAACTCTCCTCTCTATAACGTCCACATCCGGTTAACCCGGAAACCACCTTTCCATCAGCGATAATCGACCCGCTCGAAAACTGATACCCGACTCCTTGGTCGATGTCACTGTCCCAAACTTCCTCACCGGTGCGTGCATCGATCGCCACCACATGAGCATCAGCGGTATTCAGATAGATCTTGTCCTCATACATTGAGATATTGCGATGCATACGCCCCGGAGGTGGCCCACCGAAAGAATTACCCGGGGCCTCAGCCCCTCTCTCATATTGCCAAATCAGGTCGCCTGTCGCCGCATCCAAGGCCTGCACGATCTCTCCTGGATTCGCGACAAAAAGAACACCATCATGAACCAGCGGCGTAGTTTGCTGCGGTCCAGACCGCAGGGCCCAGCTCCAAGCAAGTCGCAAATCGCCGACGTTGGCCGGCGTGATCTGGTCCAGCGGGCTATGAGCCTGCCCATCGAGAGTACGCCGCCAATTCAACCAGTCTCCTTCGTCTGGGTTCTGCAACATTGCATCTGTCACAGGGACATAACCCTCGATCTGCGCCAAAGCGTGAATCGGCATGCCCAGGCAGGCTATACCCAAGGCGCCAACCAAGAACCAATTCTCAACTCTGCCAAACAGCGTCATCGATGTTGTCATGGGGATATCCTACCTAAATCTCTCTAGCAGCATCAGTGAAGCGGCCCTCCGAACCGTGCCACAACCTCGGTTCAGACTATGTCGTGTTTCTCGAAGCATCTGTCCACTGACATACTCACAACCGCCACTTAACGGACCGTAATCTCAGGCCTAGGCAGATCACCAAGAGGCGCCTGCGACTGAACGTGAGCAGGCGCTGGAAAGTAACGAGAGTATCACCCGCCGCCATACGGTGACGGGTGATACCCTAGCCTTAGGCCACTATCTGTGGAATCAATGTGCCGTGCACGTCGGTAAGACGCATATCTCGCCCATTGTAACGATAGGTTAACTGGGTGTGGTCCATCCCCAATAGGTGCAACATCGTCGCGTGAAAATCGTGCGCCGAGATCCGCTGTTCCGCCGCCTTATAGCCGAAGTCGTCGCTCGCTCCAATCACCTGCCCACCCTGGATACCAGCACCAGCCATCCAGCCTGTCATAGCGCCAGGATTGTGGTCTCGACCGACCCCGCGCTGTGAGATGGGCATGCGCCCAAACTCTGCATGCCACACAACCAATGTCTCGTCGAGCATGCCTCGTGCCTTTAGGTCAGTCAGCAAGCCAGCAATCGGCAAATCGGTCTCTTTTGCGTGCTGCGAGTGATTTTCCTTCAGATTGCTGTGAGCATCCCATGTGTCGGTATTCTGTTGACCTAACCCACCGTGAAACAGCTGAACAAACCGCACGCCACGTTCCACCAAGCGACGCGCCATCAGGCACTGTCTTCCGAACGGTTCTGTCATAGAGTCATCTAGCCCATAGAGCTTCTTGGTCGCATCGGACTCAGCCGATGTGTCGACCGCCTCTGGTGCACAACCTTGCATCCGATAGGCCAACTCATAGGACGAAATCCTGGCAGCCAATTCCGAGTTGCCCGGATTCTGGGCCATATCGATCTCATTCAATTTCGCCAACGTATCGAGCCTAGCCCGCTGCTGCGATTCAGTCATCCCAGCCGGCGGCTGTAAATCAACAATGGGGTCACCAACCGCACGGAATAGGGTGCCTTGATACGCAGCCGGCATAAAGCCGGCGCTCCAGTCGGTTGGCCCTCCAAGGGGCCCGCCACGGTAATCGTTCATAACCACAAACGCCGGCAGACTGGAACTTTCCGACCCCAATCCATAGGTCACCCAAGACCCCACGCTGGGAAAACCTACCCGGATCTGTCCGGTCTGCATTTCATAGGTAGCCTGAATGTGGTCATTCGAACGTCCGTACAAGGACCGGATAAATGCAATCTCGTCTACCTTTTTGGAGATGTGAGGAAAGATGTCTGATACTTCGATACCGCTTTCGCCATGCTTTTTGAATCCAAATGGGCTCGGCATCAACGGCCCGGGGTGCCCCTGTCTAACGACAACCGACTCGGCCATCGGCTGGCCAGCATAGTCAATAAGTGCCTGTTTCGGGTCAAATGTATCAACTTGGCTGACACCCCCACTCATAAACAGTGAGATCACCGACTTAGCCCGCGGTTCAAAGTGTGGGGACCTCGGGGTAAACGGATTACCCGCTACTGGGGCCTCGCATGTATCCGACTGGGCAACTGCCAACAATCCCTGCTGATCGAGACTGTGGGCTAGAGCCAAGCCAGCAATGCCACCCCCGGATTGAAAAAGAAAGTCCCGACGGTCCCAGAACGTCCGCTTTTTGCAATGATGATGTTGATGAGACATGTTTGCTCCTTCGGCTTACCTGCTCACCTCAAATAGAGGAATTCGTTCAGGTTCAACATAACGTGGGTCAAATCCACCAAGGATTGACCACCAACCAGGCTTCTTGCAACTTCGACTTCGGCATCCGTTGGAGACCGCGTCAACGCGATCCGGTAGGCCAAATCAATTTGCCGGTCGATGTCACCAGGAGCCTCCCGCACTAGCCGATCGGCAAATAACTCAGCCTGATGTAACACAAATTCGTTATTCATCAAGGTGAGCGCCTGTGTGGCTACGGTAGACACGTTTCGAGCCGCTGCAGTTTGATTCTGGTCAGGTAGATCAAAGGTGTCAAAGAACGGGAACCCGAGGGACCGGCGCCTAAAGACATAGACACTGCGCCGCCATACCTCTGGGCCGTCAGTCTGATTGTCCCAATGTCCCTTGCCTTCAGAGGTCTTCAGAATGTCTTCCGGCACGTAAGGGAAAATTGGTTTCCCTCCGACTGACAAATCGATCCCACCACTCACGGTCATGATAGTGTCACGCAGGGCTTCAGCCTCAAGGCGTTGGGGCCGATACCGCCAAAGGTACTGGTTCTCAGGATCAGTGGCTAATGCCGACGGGTCGCCGTTGGCCGACACCATCTGGTAGGCCTCCGAGGTCATCATCAGCCGATGCATTTCCTTCACGCTCCAGCCCCGATTCATGAACTCTACAGCCAGCCAATCGAGCAACTCTGGATGGCTGGGCAGGTCTCCCATCTTGCCCAGGTTATCGAGGGTCCGCACAATGCCACGACCAAAATGGTGATGCCAAATACGGTTTACTGCAACCCGCGCAGTCAGTGGATTGTCTCGAGAGGCGATCCATTCAGCCAGTGCCAGACGGCGGCCAGATGTTCGGCCACCAGGACGAACAATCTCTGTCGGCGGATCACCATAGGTCGCCACGGTAAGGAAGCCTGGTGCCATCTCCGACCCAGGGCTAAATGGGTCACCTCGGATTAGGAAATGATTAGGGGGAGCCTCGTAATCTGGTCCCCCAACCTCATGCAGGAAAGTGCCTGGTTCCTCTGGTGGTATCCGACACTCAGGGCACCCGATCACTTCGTCCCCTGGACCATCGGGCGCAAACCGGTAGTCCCCATCCGTTACAATTTCAGCCATTGGTGGCACAGGAGGACGTTCGCGATCTAAGGCCTCAACCTGAGACATTAACTCACTGTGGCGGTCGGCTTCTTCTGCAGACAGTGCGTCAACAACCCTCTGTCGAGGCGGATTAATTGAGAGCACCTGCGCCGCGAGTAGCTGCTCACCCGCAGTTCGTTCATCAGCCGGCTTCTCAGCAGCAAGTTGCACATTCTCAGGAAAACGTTCACGAATTAATTCAAGCTTTAGACGATTGCGATGGGGCTCTTCGATAGCCGCAATCTGTACCTGAAGCGGCTCCACCTTCGCATCGATATCCGCATTGGCCTTACGATAAGTCCTCTCGTCAGCTCGATCGAGCAGGGGATGATCAATCTCTACGTAACCGAAGATTGATGCCTGTAGACTATAGTAATCCTTCTGCAAAATCGGGTCGAACTTGTGATCGTGGCAACGAGCACAATGCACGGTCATTCCCAAGACACCGCGACCAAGTGTCGCCAGTACGTCGTCAAGGTAGTCGTGCCTGCGCTCTGGGTTGTCCTTCTCCCGGAATTGGACTCTGGGGCCAGCCCTTAAAAAGCCCGTGGCTATAAGAGTCTCATCAGTGACGTGGTCAAGTTCGTCACCGGCAATTTGTTCCTTCAGAAACTGGTTGAACGGCTTGTCTTTGTTATAGGCGTTAATTACGTAGTCCCGATAACGCCAGGCATTGGGACGCACGTAGTCTTGCTCGAAACCAGTCGAATCAGCGTATCGCGCCACGTCCATCCAGTGGCGTCCCCAACGCTCACCATAGTGCGGCGATTCCAGTAGTTTGTCGATCAAACGTTCCCAAGCACCACGTTCCGTATCACTCAGAAACTCGTTCACCTGCTCGGGCGTAGGTGGCAACCCCGTGAGGTCAATATAGGCACGACGCAACCGAGCCAAGGGATTGGCCTTCGGCCCCGGGCTCACACCGACCTCGCGCCTTGCTGAATCTAGAAAACGATCAATGGGGTGCTCAAAGACTTTCGACGTCGGAACCTTAGTCTGAACCGGCAACTGAAAAGCCCAGTAGTTCCGAGCATTCGGTGGAAGCTCTGAGTTTTCGAGAGCTGATAGCGCAGCACCGGCTGAAGTTGCACCTCCCTCATCCCAGTGAGCACCACTATCAATCCAAGCCCGGACCGCAGCCACTTCGACTTCACTGAGGCGGTCTCCTCCCATCGGCATCGGAGGATCATCGAGGCCAGCCAGCACGCGATATAACCGGCTTTCGTCAGCACGGCCTGGCACCAGTGCCGACCCTCTAGTCCCCCCGGCAATCGCAGCATCTCGGGATCGTAAGTCCAACCCAGACAGCTGCGAGGCCTCTCCGTGACAGTTCCAGCAGCTCCGTTCGAAAATTGGTCGTATATCTTCAGTGAAGGTAGTA